>JAABUH010000111.1_pt1 | contig 116730 bp, 152 predicted proteins | sample 5559121 | NCBI WGS metagenome assembly JAABUH01 (sample SAMN10711871, study PRJNA513364) | rock metagenome | isolation source: Antarctica rocks | place: Antarctica: Victoria Land, Battleship Promontory nord | collected 2015-12-28
AAACTTGCACCCTGGTTCGCTGAGATTGGCACAATCCTCGACCGCAACCGCTACAAGCCCAAGAACGTCTTCAACATGGACGAGACTGGGCACGGTATCGGTACCACTCAGTCCACTCGATGTCTGGTGATCAGGGATATGAGCGGGAAGGGCAAAGGGCAAGGGAAGAAGGCTACGAAAGGGACGTCAGGGAGACAGGAATGGGTGACAACCATTGAGTGCGTATCCGCTGCAGGCAGAGCGCTTCCTGCGCTGGTCATATTCAAGGCCACAGGTAGCTTCAACACACGGTGGCTACCAGAGGAGTTAGAGGTACAGGGATCGAGGTGGACGACTTCAATACCGGTTGGACGAACGACACTCTCGCATACGATTGGCTCGAACGCGTCTTTGAGCGTTGCATTGCACACTCCACCACCGCCACTCCTCCTACCCGCCGCCTTCTCATCGTGGACGGTCACGGCAGTCATGTCAAGGCGAGGTTTATTGCTTTCTGCGTGAATCACTCGATCGATCTGATGGTTCTACCCTTTCATACCTCCCGTATCACCTAACCCCTTGATGTTGGCATATTTGAACCGAACCGCTAAAGGCCGTTCTGTCTCGAGCCACCGATCAAGCCGCTACATTTGACTCTGGCCGTATCTCAAAGGCTGATTGGGCGTCCATGCTTGCTGCGGCACGGACTGCAGCTATGACTGAGCACAACATACGAACCGGATGGAAGGCTACAGGTCTACACCCGTTCAGCCCACAGCACATCCTCAACACTCCCCCTTCCACACCTACACCGGTGCGTCCACTCTCCAGGATCCCTCTGTCATCATTGACAAGCGAAAACATGGACTTTCTGCAGTCCTGCAGCCCCTCCCTGCCAACACCGGTCAAGAAAAGCATCGCTTCACTTGTATCCGCCGTTGAGAATGCAATTGTAAGGAATACGGTCTTGGAGAAGGAGAATCAGGGTTTGAGGGACGCCAGTGAGGCTAGGAAGAGAAAGAGGGCTGGAATCACTATTGGAAACCTTGGTACGCACGTTTTCTCCACAGAGGACTGCCTGGAAAGGGTACGGGAGGGAGAAGCAGCTACAGATTCAAGGAGGAGGAAAAGGAAGGAGAGAGCGGTACCTGCGGGTACCCCAGACCTGTCAGAAGATATTCACACCGTGCGTTGGTCAGTGGATTGGGCTATGCATGATAGAGTGGATCTTGAAGATGAATATCGAGCGAAATGTCATAGGTGTTCAATATCCGGGGTCGTTCAATAAGTAGGTGAATGACGTTATAGACTAGGTCCGACTGGTTACCTTAGGTCCGACTGAGGTGATTGGTGTTTTCATGAGCAAGCTCGTTGAAGCATGCGTTCAATAAGTGGGTGTGTTCAATAAGTAAGGGATTGGCGTTACGTAAGGCCATCCCGGGAAGAATGGCCGAACAGCGGTAGAAGGTCATGAGGCGGCGGGGGATAGTGCGGAGCTTTGAAGCACTCAGAACCTAATAGCTTCCGGATTTTGCATGTCGCGTTTTCTCGAGATTTATAAGGAAAGTTCGGTAACTACAGCCCTGAAGTAAATCCGGGGTGGGACATTTCCTCCATCCCCTACTGTCTCATCTTTTCACTTTGATATTCCCACATCGCTTTCTTTTACTTTGAGGATAGCATCTTCCCCGCTCGATTTCTGACGGAGCAAGAGCTGTGTGGAGAAGAGAAACCACGACTAGGGATTGTTGGGAATCTTCCCGCGTCAACCTCCACTTCGCGTTGCTCACCGAGCAACATCTGGTCCCGTCCACTTGACAGTAGCCTAACTTTTCCTGTCGGAAAATCGTCAAGCGGATACGTCATACGAACAAAACCGTTGTAGACCACCACGCAGGTGGCCGACCTCAAGAAATTCCGAAGATATATGCGCATAGGACGTATCACGGAAGAAACAGCGTCGTTCTGCGCCACCGACTATGCTGTACCGCAGGACACAGCTTTGATTGCTCCTGCAGGAAAGCGCGAGGAGTAACGCATATTCACGACATCCTTGTCTCCATCAGCAGTCCTCCTTCATATGTCGTCCATCGCGTCACCTCCGCCTCCATCTTCCTACTCTCCCTCACCTTTGACCGCTTCCACATCGACCTCCACCTCTACGTTCGACCACCATAGCGTTTCCCCTGTTCCGTCACCCGGCCTGATAACAGCCTCCCGATGGAAGACGGTGTTCCAGATCGGCAAGTCAGGTGGTAATAAGGGCAAAGAGACGAGATCAGGTCCGACAAGCTCGGACGTGGAGGGGAGTGGGCCAAGAGTCAATGGAGTGGTCGCCGTCCCGCAGCTTTCTAGACTTTCACCACGTCCTCTGCTGGTCGCACAGGCGCGATCACAGACGGACCCAAACTCGCTCACTCTCGCGACGAATGGGTTAGACGAGGAGGGGTGGGATGAGGAGCGACCGGATAGCTCCGGTTCCAGCTCTCACGGTCACCCAGCCGGACCACCGAGTCAGTTTACCCCTCAGCAACCTTCGCGATCGAATCCCACATCAGGCGAGCAGACACGTCCGTACTCCGTGGCAACAGATACCGACCGATCATCTCAATCCTCATCATCGCGCTTAGCCGCGTCAGCGACCCCTGGCTCCTCCGTCTCCCCTATCACTCACATCAACGCCCAGTCTACTGCTTCTCTTCAAACCAATGGAAATACCACACCCATTACACCGATACGGTCATCTGGCCTCGGTCTCAAAGGCTTCAAGAACAGATTCTTTTCATCGCCTTCGCCAGGTATGGTGGTGGAGGCCAGTCCCCGACCAGAAAGATCGAAGGGCGACAAATACAAGGGTCTAGGGATCAAAGCGAGATCTAGCTCTCGGAAGCAGTCCGCTGGGTCATCGTCCTCCAACGCTGCATCCGCGTCATCCCCACGGACACCAGGCAAGACGAAGCGGGATCCATCCTCATCATCCTCCAGTCGGCATGTCACTGCACCAGATGCGACGCCTGCACAAGGCTCCGCTGCGACGAGGTTCCTTCGTCGAGTGGTATCCGCGCCCAATGCCAAAGCGCTCTTCTCGCCAAACTTCATGAACGATGCGCCGGAAGTCCCTGCACTACCGCCAATAGACAAGCACCCCTCACCAGTCCTCGTAGCCCCCGCCGAGGTAGATCATACCATCTCGCCGGCGCGTGATGTACTGCCAAGTCCGTCGTTGGAATCACCGCTAGGGACATTCACACCGCCACCTATGGCTTCGACGACATCGTTACCTTATAGATTACCAAATGGCTCACCACTCGGACCGTCAGGCATTTCGGCCACAGGGACGAGAGGAGCGAGATCGATGACTGCTAGCGCTGCGAGCAAGCCTAAGGACCCGCGAAGCATGCTTGGGGTTTCGGCTTCACCTCGCAATGAGCCGCATCATAAGCAGGTCTTCCGGAGGACGTATAGTAGCAACTCGATCAAGACGAGATCGGTGAGTCATACTTCTTTCAAACGGGAACTATTCTTGCTGATGATTGTAACCCAGGTCGAGGTCTCACCCTCATCATTCCAGAAGATCAAGCTGCTCGGAAAAGGAGATGTGGGTAAGGTCTACCTAGTCAGAGAGAAGAAGACGGATAAGCTTTTCGCTATGAAAGGTACGATTCTTGTCATTTGGCTCCAGTGCCCACTGAAGATGCATGGCAGTATTATCGAAGAAGGAGATGATCAAGCGGAACAAGATCAAGCGCGCACTAGCCGAACAAGAGATCCTAGCCACCTCGAATCACCCATTCATCGTCACGCTCTTCCATTCGTTCCAGTCCCAGGATTACCTATTCTTTGTACTAGACGTATCTTATCCTCCTTGACTGCGCTTATTCAAGCTGATGGAGACACGCAGTACTGCATGGGCGGCGAATTCTTCCGAGCTCTTCAGACCCGACCTGGCAAATGTCTATCCGAGGAACATGCCAAGTTCTACGCGGCGGAAGTCATCGCCGCGCTGGAATATTTGCATCTAAATGGGTATATCTACCGTGATCTGAAGCCTGAAAGTGAGTCGTTGCGACCTCTTCCTCACCTTGGATGTTGACACGTTTTAGATATCTTGCTGCATCAGAGTGGACATATCATGTTGTCGGACTTTGACCTGTCGAAACAGTCAGGCGAGCCTGGTGGTGCACCCGCTGGTATCAAGCAAAGCGGCCCGAACGGGGTGAGCAGAATGGCTCTTACTGTGTATCACCATACTGATAACGATGCTCTAGATGATCTTGGTTGATACGCGGTCGTGTATTGCGGACTTTCGTACAAACTCATTCGTTGGCACAGAGGGTATGTTTTCGCTTCATCGGTCGAGGGATCGCTGATCTGTCCTGAGAATACATCGCGCCTGAGGTCATCAAGGGATGCGGACATACCTCCGCGGTAGACTGGTGGACCCTAGGTATACTTGTATACGAAATGATTGTAAGTTTCTTCCGTGCAGGCCGCTACTCCAGCCTGAATAACGTCTCAGTTCGCGACGACACCGTTCAAGGGACCGAATCGCAATGCGGCATTCGCAAACGTGCTCAAGAATGAGCCAGGCTTCCCGGATTCACCTCCGGTCTCAAGGTAAGCCTTCTGCACTAGCTACCTAAGCGGGGAGCTGACACGTCTATTAGCTTGTGCAAGTCTGCGATCAGGAAGCTCTTGACAAAGGATGAGCATAAGCGTCTCGGCTCCAACTCTGGTGCAAGCGAGGTTAAGCAGCACAAGTGGTTCGCGAACATGAACTGGGGATTACTCCGTCATATGACCCCTCCTGTAAGCCCGCTCTGTGTTGTTGAAGATCATCGCTGAATCCGATCCAGATCATACCAGCGGAGTCTAACGGTATCGACGCGATCAACTTCCGAGCACTACGCGACTCGGGATCCGTTGATCTGGAACGGAGAGACGATATCATTCACGCCCAAGCGGGATCTCCCTCCATCCTTACAGGGAGCTCGACGCCTGGTATGCTCACTCCAAAGGAAATCATTTCGGCTGCTCCGCCCAGTGAGCACGGTGAGACGCCGACCGGGTATGATGCGGAGAATAATCCGTTTGGGGAGTTTTCGAGCGTCACGAGGGATGTCGGAGATTGGTAGCTTAGAGAGCGAGGAAAGAGAGGTTGCAGTGTGAAGGTTGTGGCTTACGGGGATCGGACGGGAAGCACAGCATAGAGCGGTGATGTATCGCAGATGGTAGGCAATACCGGTCAGGAACGTCGCTCCAACCTAAAGCCAACGACGTCAATTCTAGACTGCCTCGGTCAAGTCAGGTCGCCCATAAACGCCTCAAGCATATCTGAACGCTCCTTATCGCTCTCCTTGCGTCGGCGCATATCTTGAGAAGCCCATTGGGTTGCTTCTCCTAGATTGCCAAGCGGATGATGTCGTTCATCATGAACACCGCAACATCATCAAGAGATCCAGAATGTTATCACGTGACCCGCAATGGGGCGAGTATCTCACTTTCCATCCCGGTGTCGGAACGAACCAGGCCAACCATATTTGTCCCGTTGGCTCTCGCACTCCCCCGTAGCCCTACCTTCCCCTGAAAGATGGTACAATCGCCCAAGGCAACAGCTATCAGGCTTTTTTATCGGTCATACTTCTACCGTTCATCCTTCCGTTAGTTGGATCATCAGCAGATTATCCGATCCAGATCACGCCATTCATGTTTAACGACTGTATCAAAAGAAAAGAAACGGTCTGGACCCAAGGTTTTGCTCGGACAGGATAGCGCACGGATCTTGAGCTTGCCTGATTTGGCTGTGGGATCGTGCATGACACAACTGGCACCTAAGAAGCTTCTTGCAGTATATTTCTTCACCGTACACTCCACAGCGCGGCGGCACGAGAGATCCGCTCAGTTTTACAGCAATCTTAAGTCTTCACGGTGAAACAACATGGGAACTTCCTATGCTCGCTCTCTGCGGCCGGTCGCAGCGAGATCGATATTTGGCCACTCCATCTTTCAGCATCAAAGGTTGATCCTGCACCGCCTTCATCATCCTTTGTAAAGCGGGATTTTATCTTGTCCTTTGCTAGTGCCGCTTTATAAGAAGAGATTTCCCCTCGTTCCCATTGTCTTGACACCATACTACGTATTGACGACTGGAACATTTCCACATACGATTGGCCTTCAGAAGGATGACAACCGACAAAGAGATTTTCGAGAACTCAGTGATGACTCAGGTCAAATGACTCGAGGATAGTGAGTACTGATTTCTCTATGCTCAACTTACGGCTCGCGATCTAAACGAACTTCGGTGCAGCGATGTCCTGCCACAACATCTTCCGCCAGGGAGGCGTCCCTCGTATCAGGGATATATGAGAACATAGAGAAGACGCCCGCACTTCCTACCAGTCCAATCTTGCGACTCAGAAACAGCGGAGCGACTCCGCCAAAGTCGCTAAGGGGGCCATCTCTTCCAGCGGGCCGGGCACACGAAGGACTGCGGGACCACCACTTTACGAGTGAGGAAAGGGAATCTTGAGAGTTTCACCTCGAGCATGCCTACCTACCTCGAGAATGCTTTCAATCTGGCAGAAACGCACAACAAGGAGCTTGGGAGATTCAATACCCTTTCAAGATCGATATCGAGTCGGTGACCGTCATGCTCAGCGAGAAGTGCCCTTCCTTGACGACCTGCTACAATCTCGATCATTGGGAGCAATACGCAAAGCTGCACGCCAAGGCAAGCGAACATCTCACGAACCCTGCCTTTCGGGGAAAGACAAGCTGATGTGGACTGAGGTCCGGGAGAGATTGAAGGCGAATACAGACAGAATTACACTCGCTTGGAAACGATTAGCAAATCCCAGAAGACGAGGGTTATCAGCCAGTTGAGTAGCTCGACCCGCTGATGGCTGCAACCGTTTGCCTTCTTGCGCGTTTCTGTTCTGCCAAAAGTCGGGCCTGCCCTGTTGATATCGATGTCATAGGAAGATAAAGAGATGTTACTTTAGAGCTTTGCGGTTTCGTTGAACGAATCCGCGGGTCACGTCCAAAAAAAAACCCTCGGCGAGAAGCAGCGGGTTTGACTTTGCCTTATCCTTAGTGATTAACAATCAATGATCGAAAGACAAAAAAATCAACGTTGAGTGGCTTTCATTACATCACGAAGAACGATCAGTCCAGCTCGTGAGTTTACATGCTACCAGTCTTAGTTCCAACCTTCTCATCCCGCAATGTACCGAGTCTCGGGAATCGCATCAAACATCGAGTTGAAGCGCTACCTGAACGTCGGAGAGAGTGCAGTCCTGCCTACGATCAACGCTGACCCGCACCCAGGTAGACCGATGGGAGATCCGCATTCCCCTCCGCTTCGTCCTATTTCACATTATCTTTCTGCTATAGTACCCTCACAGCCTTTTGAGCGTCAGTATCGGATCTCGTATGCTTTAGCTGGCCACGTCCATCAGTACCTCATCGTCCTTCATCAGCCAGTTATTGGTCCCTAATCTTTCAAAACTACAGACTGCATAGACGGAATACAACCCCTCCTCGTTTACACCAACAACCTCTCCCCTTCCCCTTCGACATCCTCCTTCTCCCCCTCCTCCCCTCTCACCACCCCAACCCTCTGCAGCACCCTCTCAACGACAATCGGCAATATCCTCTCCCTCTCCCTCTTCTCCCTCACCCTTGCTCTCCTCTGCTCGGTACGCATCCGGTTCAGCTGATCCTCAAGCTGAGCGATCCTCTCTGCGGATTGAGCGAGGGAGAGGGAATGAGAGAGGTGGGTACGGGCTAAGGAGAGGGAGAGGAATAGTGTTGTGGAGATTAGGATGATGGGGATCATTGCTACGAGCGGAGCGAAGCGAGCGAGGCAGGATAAGGATATGAAAACATTCGTCGTAAGGAGGTAGGGAGGGACAAGATGATCCGGTTTGATACGTGGTGCCATGGACAAGCATTTTCAAGGTGTAGAAACAACCAAGGTCAGCTCGAACCGTGGACCAGTCTTCCGAAACGGCTCACCCGGGACGATCTCCCTATACCAAACCATATGAGGACTCGGCTTCTTCGCTGGAGCCGTTGTTCCCACTGTACCGGGAGGTAATATAGAGCCAGGCCGAGGAGGGATGAGAGGCGCAGTGGAAGTGGGTCGAGGACGGATATGAGTGATGTGGACCTTCCGTTTAGGCGGTCGAGGTTGTGAGAAGTGGAGGGAAGTGCTCGGCTTCGGGAGGGAGCGGGGGAGGAAGGACATCGTAGTTGTTTTTGCGCTTTCGCTCTCGTTTACGGGGATCTTGGATCGTTTGTATAGGGTCCTCGAAACTCAGAATACCCCTACTGATCGAGCGCTCGGATGGACAAAATCAGTACAAATTGGAGTTCACAGGATCTTCAGACCGAAGTCCGATCTTACGTAAGCGTTCGTGTAATACCTCCCTTAGGCCGTTCCGCTGCTTTCGGACATGGCAACGGAAAGCGGCGCGCCTTGTCAGTGATCACGTTCGATAGGACATCACCACCTTCCGTGCGAGACTTCTTATGATGTTCATACGCATCTACTCCTGCATGACCACATCTTCCCCCGGAGCAGCCGGCGCCTGCTCACTCCCCTCTGCGCTCTGAGCTTGCTCTGCGCTAGGCTCAGCAGGAGTCTCCTCACTCGGTCCATCCTCCGGCTCTCCCCGACTCCTTCTCCATGCTCGCAGCAACCCATCGACATCCTCATTCTCCCATACCCTGAAGTTGCCACGTTTCGCTGCCCCTGAGTTGGCCAAATTCTCAATCTCGGCGGAAGGGGGACCGATGATGGCTATGGAGGTATTGCTGATACTGAGGTGTTTATCTTGTTGTAGGGTGTCATGGAGGGCGGAAAGCCCGTGGTTGATCAGTGCGGGGAGGTCGGCTAAATTCGCGTGGGCAGTAAATAGTCACGGCGTAGACAGGTACGTCAGCGCCAGCAGAAGACTCGGGAACCCGACACATACCGGACTCGAATGCCTCGTAATTCTTCTCCAAGTAGGTCTTCGCACTCTGACTTCTCGCTCCGATTGAGTGGGCATAGTACTCGAAGGTTGTACCAGCGGGTGAGAACTCGTAAAGGTGTGGTCCGGTTTCCTGAAATGCCCATTAGCCCAACCGGACAAGAGGAGTCTTTTACGGACATCTCGCCCAATGACAAGGAATCCCACACCATAAGGTCTCCGTCCATACTGCTGCGTATTCGTTTGTGCCCCTATCATATATCAGTATCCGTACCGACCCTTAAGTTATACGTAGCTGACGATCAGCAATACCCTGCACAGCTCGTCCAACAGGGATAGGTCGCCCGTAAAGCATCCTTGAAGACATAGCCTGCTGACGCATGAAGTTGCTACGTTCGTCAGAAAAATCATCAGCGAGTCCTAGAGTGCCGCCGATATAGCTTTTCCAGCTCCATCGGTACAGAGACACTCGCTCACCTCAAAACCCTAGCATCGCTCGTCAGACCAGCTATGGCAACTCCAACATGATCATCAATTCTGATCAACTTCTTCTGATAAGTCGCGAGTTCTCCCGTCGATCGCTAGAACGATGTAGCCCATCAGCCCAGCGTATACCTAGCTCTCAACCTAGATCCGGCTGATGAGTTGGAGATGGAGGCGGGAGAGGCGTACCTTGAGTGTGAGAAGGACCGCATGTGTCGTTGAACGTAGACCGATGGCTGCTGAGCCTTGTTTCACCGCTTCGAGGGCGTATTCGACTTGGTGTAGCTTGCCTTGGGGGGACTGCGGAAGCGTCAGCGTCCAATCTCTGTCCTTCCAGCAGCCGAGTACTGAAGGTTGCGGAGGATACTGACGAAGGTGGTGTTGTCCGAATCGTAAGAGTTCCGGAACTGATGAACGGAATCCAATGAGCCAAGCTACCTTTGTGAACCCAAAGTCACGAAAGAAGATCATTCACCATGTTGGAAGAAACACGCCAAAGACACCAAGGGGAATAGGGTCCCGCGCTCTTCCTGCTGAGCAGGGGGTGTAACAATGAAGCAGAACGAACGAGTTTTGACCTGGGTTGAGGAAGGAATGTCAAACCGACAGCTAACCAGACCGCGCGTTGCTTTTCGCGGTGCCCCTCCTGAACCATACTCTTCTTGATTTCCTGCATTTTATCCCATGGCGTGGACTTGGAAAACAGCTGGAGTTTCTCAAACCAATGTCTAGAATGACATCCCCAGTGCACGTATACATGATGCAGAAGACTGATTCGAGTCACTACCCGCTCATCTACTTCTTCTTCCCACCCTTCTTCTTCCCCGCCAGTCCTGCTGCTGCGGCTGGTGGTTCCACTTCCTCCCCGCCGGAGGGGTCCACCTCGAATCCCTTCGCCTCTTCCCCGTCCTCATGCCCATTCCCCACGACCATCTCCTTCACCTTCTCCGCCAAATCCTCCACTGGCTCCGTGACACTCCCCACCACACCTTTCCCCTCCTCTTCATCCTCCTTCTCCACCATCACCCCGCTACCTTCCCCATCGGGAACGCCACTCCCGCTCCATCCCTCTGTGAACAGCTCACCATCCTCCTCAGGATCGGCGATCGTCTGCGCAAGCTTGGACTTCCCGTTCTCTTCCAGTTCCGCTCGCCAAGACTTGACTACTCCAGGTATTGATGCTGGATGATACGATCGAGCAAAGAGCGCTGCTTCTGGTAGTCGACCGGTGCTGGACAGAAGTTCGATGCAGCTCGCGGCCTCGCCAAGTTGAAGATACGCAGCGAAAGCGATATTGTTCTGACCTCGAGACTGAGCGAGCTTGGCGAGCCGTTCCATACCGCTGCAATCCGAGAGCGATGAAAAGAGGAGAAGTAGGGCGGGAAGGTCTCCAGCTTTCTCGAACGATTCTTGAGCGAGATTCATCTGCCAAGCAGCAAGCGCCTTGTCGCCAACGACCTTCCACTTCGCTTGTGAGCCGGCCTCTGGTGCTGCACGGACGAGTGAGAGTGCGGTCTCGAGGTCGTTAAGGCCGATGGCAAGGTCGAAGCGGTGATCAGGATCTGTTGAAACGGAAAGAGCGAGCTCTTTGAGATCTGCACGGGAAATGCTCAGTAATGACTGGGAATCGGCGGAGTTGCTCACCCTGCGCCTCAAGGAATCTAGCGATCCAGTTTCTCTGGTCCACGGGGACAGTCGTTAAGATCGATTCCGCAGCTGTCATGTCCCCCTTGAGGATCGCCGTTTGATATTCCATGACAGTAAGAGACAAAGAGTAGCTGTAAATGCCCATGTCCTTGTCCGCCACGTAGATCCGGTTGTGGGTGGGGAGGTAGCCGAGAAGGTAAATGCCCCTACAGCCCCGTCAACGAGGTGCTAGGGCCTCAAGGGCGAACTTACTGGTCGAAGTGGTTGATGACATGCGATTGGTCGCCAATCATATAGCTCAGTCGATTTGTCGAGTTCGTGTAGATGAAGCAGTCTCCGACCCATTTACTTGTCTTGACACTGGGAACCATCAGCGCGATCACCAGCCGGGCAAACCCCTCACGTTTCGGAGATCTCAGCAATAAGCTCAAACGCCTCTTCAACACCCTCATCACCAAGCGCCTGGCCAGCGTCCGCCCGAACATCATAAGCGCTTCGGTCAAACCGCAAGATGTATAGCGTGTCCTCGCTTGTGATCGCCACGAGCTCGCCCGAGCCAGACCACGACACGCTCGAACCATCCACCTCGATGCGGCGGACGATCGCGCCACTCTCCCAATCCCAGAACATCACAAAGCCAGTACCTCTCGCTGCCAGCAGCGTTCCTCCATGTATCCCTTCGATAGCCCATGAGCCGGAGGATTTGATGAGTCCTGGTCGTTCCTTGAAGTTTCGGTAGGCTCGGATCTTGGATTTGCCTTCTTGTACCGCATAGGTGTTGGAGTCGGTGGCCCAGGCGAAGGAGGTACCGCTGCCGAACGCCTTGTTGCGCCAAGCGAGAGCGGTGTAGATGATGTATTCTCCATCGCCGCATACGGTGACGAATCTGCTCAGATCAGCGAGATGAAGGCAAGCGGAGGTCGCAAAGCCACTCACCGTCCGTTGGGACTGTGCTGAAGGCTTTGCGGGTAGACTTCGGTTGTTCCGAGATCTCGTAGGGGGACGACCAGTCGCTGTCCATCCTCGACCGCCTCGCCTGCGCAACCTTCAGTATTGACTTCCACGCAGAGTGTACCCTCACCCTCAGCTCCGATATTCGATACGTTCGCTGATAAGATCTCCGTGTTCCGCGCATATACGATCTTCCCCGAAGTATCCATCGAAACCGAAGGTTCATCCCGCCCAAGCTGCCAAAGTATTAAGACCGGTCCGGAAGCTGAGCAGTCTTCACTCACCTTGATCACGACAGCTCCCTCATCGAATCCGACAGCCACCTCATTCCCCGTCTTCTTATACGAAACACACCAAGCTCTCTCCAAACCATAGCTCAATGTATTCTCCAGCCGGTATGTCGACGAATGCCAAATCTTGATTGTCCCATCTTCCGAGCCGGACAAGATGATAGGTAAGGATGGGTGAAAGATGGCAAAGGAGACATTGGCGGTATGGGATTCGAGTGTCTGGACGCAAGATTTCGCATGGTAATCCCAGATCTTCACCAATCTACACGTTTCTCAGCTAATGGCGAACGGAGATGTGGAACCACCACGTACCGGTCATCACCTGTTGTCACGATGTATGGCCGGTCCCCGCCGTGATAATAGTCCACATAGTTGACCCCTTTCTCGTGCGCTTCTAAGCTGAAGTTGGGGACGGGACTTCCAAGAGACCAGATCTTGACCGTATGATCCAGACATGCTGAAGCGAATGTCTGGGGATCCTTCGGGTTGATCGCCAAAGCCATAATGTAGTGTGTATGTCCCTCGAAGATCTGGCCGATATTTCAGCGGCGCCGTCTTGGCTACATAACGAGGGGTACTTACCTGTACACATCTCCATCCTTTATCCCAATCCCAACACTTCACAGTCATATCATCACTCCCCGTCAAGACCAAGCTCAGCGTAGGGTGGACAGTCAGACACCGTATATAGTCGGGATGAGCTTCGAATGCTGTGATCTTTTCGCCGGTGGAGATGTTGTAGACGCGTAGTTGAAAGTCGTCTGAGCCGGAAACAAACTAAGAGGAGTTTTCAGCTCTTTCAGCGTAGCTTCGATTAAAGTCCCGAGGCAGACCAGGATAGGGGTCTGCGATGGTAGACATGTTATATCGGGAGTATACTCACCCAGTTCTTCCTCGCTATATACCGCACACATCGTACCGGCACGTCCGTCACCTCAAACGTCTTGAGATCCGTCTGCGTCTCGTAATTCCATATCTTCACCTGACCATTACTGCGAATTTGTAAACAATCCGTCACGTTCACGTACAGCTATAGGCAGCTGAGAAGCAGTGAGGATGAGCCGACTCACTATAGACCGCAGATGACATGGGGTTCTGTTGGGTGGAAATCTACTGATTTGACCCTATCTGACCGGGCGAGTAATTTCCGCTACGACTCGTCAGTGATGTCATCCGCAGTCCAGCTAGATTTGGTTGACAACGCACGTTGATATCTAGCAGCATCGGCTAAAAGAGACCATATCAGCAAATTCCACTTGGGGAGGAAGGGGTAGCCGCCTTACCATTGTGAATCGTTTCCCTCGTTTCGGTCGTTAAGGAGTCGACAACCAACACCGATCTACCAGTCCACTCCTGAGGCGTCTATCACGGACGAGGAAGGTGTTTCAATATGAACGCCGAGTTGGTATTCTGTTGTTCCGTGCTTTAGGTATATATGTAAAGGTCTGTCGTGTAGCCGTGACAGAAGTCGCGCCACGACTCTTGTCCCTGACATTTCCCCTCAACCAGGATTATACGTTGTTGGGCTTACCCCATTCCTAGTACTTTGTAGGCTGATGGCCGATACATATTGAACATATCTATGATGCTACACAACTACTCGATACGTTATCGCACGTCAGTCCTAAGCTGCCACCGCCGCCGTCTCTGGCTTAGCAGGCGCAATTTCACCACACTCCGGACACCTCCTCCCTTCCTCATCTTCCATCCATTTGTTGATGACCGGCTTGAGCTGAGTGTCTAGATCGGAGCAGTGGAAAGTGACGTCTTTGATGAGGACGAGGTGGTCTGGGGCGTGTTTGGTAGAAGGACAGTACCATCGCATCTTATCTGCACCGCGATATCGGCATGAATTCACTTCTCGTCGTCATCAGGCGGACTTACCGATCGCTTCGCCTGGTCGGACCATCTCCATGACCACTCCGATCGTATCCTTCACCCTCCTAGGCGAGTGCGGTGTGTTCGCTAAGACGAGTCCCTCACCTTCAGCTTTCATCACCTATTGCGGGGGTGGCGAGCTTTTCGCTCACCTGGTAGGAGATACATATCCCCTTCATGAATCGGGATATCCCTCATTCGTCCATCATCAATAACCTTCAGATTCATCGTCCCTTTATACTGATAGAACCATTCCTCCGTAGTGTTTATATGGAAATCGACTCGGGTATTGGGTCCGCCTACGATCATGACGATAAAGTTTGACCCTTGGTACATGCATTTATTGCCTAGTCACTCCGTCAGCTCTCAGTTTTAGCCTCTGAAGGAGAGGAGAGACCTACCGACTGGTGGTTTGAGGAGATGAGAATTCTCTTCGAGCCATTTAGGAAAGTTGATCGGTGGTGGTAACATGCTGGATAGACGATGGGTCGTAGATATGTGGTGGCGGGTTACAGGAAAGTTCTGACGATGAGATACGAGTCTAATTCGGGATGCGGGTGAGAATGAGAGCATGGAATGATGATGAAAGCGTGGGGGTGATGTATACCTTTTAGGTCATTAGCTTTAAGGACCACCTCCACTCCGCCGTGAAGCCCGAAATTACTGAAAATTCCGTCAAGAGCGTTGAAATCGGCTTAGCTTCCCTTCTCCCTAGGCTTTCACGGACTTTCTTCGACTGTAAAGCGTGTGGTCAAATTGCCGAAGGCACGGCGTTCACCGCGAGAATTGACCCCAGTTGTCACAAGCCGATCCCAGCTTGTCTACCGAGGACTGGCAATCAAGGATCATAGAGCCCCAGCGACTCTCGCTCGTTTCAAGCCGCCCAGCATGTCCCTCGGCGGCCTCTCACGCTACCTCCCCTCCGGCCCATCTTACCTAACAGCCTACGCCTTCGACCCCCTCCGTCGTCGACACCACCTCAATTCCTCCCGTATAGCTACAACCCTTATATCCCGATTCTTCGAACCCCTAACCGCCCTCGCCTCAAAACCAACCATCTCCATCGCCTCAGACCTCGTAACAATCCATATCCCCTACTACTCCCATAATCCAAACGCCTCTCTCAACAATAACACAGTTAACTCACTCGGTGAAGCTTTGTCTGGGGTATTCAAACAACCCACCGAATTACGGTTTATCAGACTAGGAAACCCTTACATGGACGCACACGTTCTGGCTCAGTTCATCTCGGCAGAATTACAAGATACACCCTTTGATCGAGTCATCAAACGAGTCTTCGCCTCCGTCGCTCCGTTGAAAGACCAGAACCAAACTGCAGGGTCGAGCTTGCCTAGTCATATAGTAGGGTTGAAGGTACAGTTACATGGAAGGTTGAATACCGAGACGAGTCGACCGAGACAGAGTGAACAGAGTGCGAGTATGGGGACACTTAGGGCGGATAGGTTGGGGATGGTACAGAGTGCTGGGTTTACTTCCGTCAATTCCAAGGGGGCTTATACGGTCAAGGTTTGGTTGAGTCAGGCGGCAAGGGGGAAGGGGGTTAGGGCGGACGCGGCGGAGTGAGGGCGGAGGGTCATTTGGGGACGGAGGGCGCGGAGTGAGGGTGGAGGGGGCGGCATGAGGGCGGGCGCGCGGAATGAGGGCCGGGCGAAGTGAGGGCACTCAAGGGAGGAGAGTAAATGGTCAATTGCATACCCGAGATGAGAGTTTCGAAGGACGGGGGTCGATCGTTGAAGCAGAATCGAGGGTAAATCTTGCCTCTAGCATAGCATCATGCACACCTAAAGACGTCATCGTACAAGGGAGAACTCCCGCTCAGAACATCGTATCCTCATCCCGTAAGAACTCCCCAACATCCGCCTGATGAAACACGATGATCCCCGTCGGATCCAACTTCCGCGTATCCAATGTCGATCGAGCCGTCACGCCAAAGCCCTGCGAAGCGTCAGTTCAGCAATCGACCATATTAAATCGATAGTCGATAACAAGGCGAGAAGCTCGACTGACCAGAGGTAAATCCGCCATGTTGAACACCACTACACCTTGATGTTCCGGTGTATCCTCTGTTATCCTCCCAAGGTGAGCTTTGACCACATGATTCCCGTATAGGAAAGGTAGTTCTCCAGGGGCTTTTATCCAAACCTACGATTATACCTGCTTAGCTTTCCGCCTTGAGGAACCCTTTATAGGATCCTCAGGCCACGGTCGCGAAAGCACACACCTTATACTTCGCATACCTCGCCAACCAATCCAAGCTGGTTATACCGAGCTTGAACTTCCCAGTCTTCGAAAATTTGCCGAAACATGTTCCGAGGGAGATGAGGTTGGGTCGAGCTATGGAGGTTGCTAGGTGAAGCATTGGGAGGGGGAGGTAGTATACCCTGCAGAACGTCAGAGACATGAGCTGTATGGTCATGGTAAAGCAAAGAGGAGGTCGGACTGACCGGTCTTTATGTAGTCTGAAACAGTACGCATCGTCCTCGTCTCGGTCGATAAGGTGAACGAGGTTCTTTCCGATATAATTGGACAGCTCTGGTCAATACGACTTCTTTAGCTATATGCACTCCTAAAATTGTGTCCTCACTCTCGAAAACAGCTTTCGTCTCTTCTGCTGTCAGTGGTCGCATCTTGTTCAATTCGCGAGCCTGTAACAAAAGAAATTACCAAACCGAGGGAGGAAAGCAGCAAAATATCGTCAGGCACGGAATTGTAAGACGGATCTAATCGTATCATATTCAGCCACGTCATTCAGAGGATGTCCAGCACGTCTTGCACGTCCCTAATGCATCAAAAGCTCTCCTCCCTGCGTAATCTGCCCGGGAACCACTGCAGTCCTCCTCGAAGCCGCGCCACCCTCGCCATGGTATTTACATTCTACATGAAGAGCTGAGTCCTTTGCTAACGCTCAAACTAGTCCAACCTCTCCCTTTACACCGTCACCGCCCTCCTAATACTCGACACAGACGGTCAACGCGTCCTAGCGAAATACTATGCACCCCCCCATCAGACCGCACCTGGAGCTGGGATTGTCTCGGAGCTTGGAGCTGGAGCTGGAGCACCTGGTATGCCGGGATTGAGTACAACGAAGGAGCAGAAGGCTTTTGAGAAGAGTGTTTCCGAGAAGGTTAGGAGAGGGGGAGGTGAGCCGAGATTTCAAGCTCAAACATTGTGCAAGTTCGTGGAAGAAACAGAGTCTGGCTTGGGAAGGTGGGAGAAACGACCGAGGCGCTCATGTGCGGAAGGAAGGAGACTGACTGACTTGCGGAGCTGAAAAGCCACAACGTAGCGATGATATCCGAGCTGATGGGCTCAGGAGAGATCCATCCCCTCCCACCGCACCTGATCCTCACCCGGACATCTACAGACCTAACATTCATTCTCGTCGGACCTCTCTCCACCTCGAACGAAATCATGCTCCACATGACCCTTACTGCATTCCACGACGCTGTCTCCCTCTTATTGCGCGGGCAGATGGAGAAACGGACGGTGTTGGAAGGGCTGGATTTGGTTTTGCTCGCTGCGGATGAGACGATTGATGATGGGTGAGTGGGATGGCCAGCTTCACATGGGGGCTAAGGGGGGATGGAGGGGTGAGGGCTGATAAGCGTAGAATCATACTCGAGACCGATGCTGCCGCTATCGCTGCAAGAGTATCACGGCCGAAAGCGGATGCGACCGATATCGTGATCAATGAACAGACACTCATGAACGCTTGTGAGTGATCGTTTCATCTTCGAAGTTGGTCGATCGGTGATGATGCTGATTCTGCTTAGATTCCACACTGAAGGAACGGGTGACGCAACGGATCGGGCAACTATGAGTCGATGCATTTTTTATACCCCCAGAGTCCCTTGTCTTCCTTGCCCTTTGCAGATTCGCTCCTCTATCACTGATGCAAGAAACGATAGGGAAGCTCACGGATTCAGATGTGCACACCGTTGATTTCGGACATCCTGTCGGGATTGAGCGGGCTGGGAATACACCGTGATCCCGCGGCCTGTAAGCGAAGAAATGATAATTTTAGGAACGATCAACTCTCCGGGTGTCGATAGCTTTTAGGCAAATCGCTGATCGATCTCACATCGCTTCTTCTATGTTTCGAATACCTACCTGTCCAATTCAACTTCAAGGATTACGCAGCAACGCTCTTGGCAAACTCATAATCCCATCCACCACCTTATCCGTATTCAACCAACGCCCACAAATACCAACCCTGCAGCCTCATGATCTTCAAAAACCTCCCCTTGTTCTCCGTGACCAGTCTTTCCTGCACCTCCGTCGGGACTGGTGAGAAATCGTTCGAAGCGAGGATATACGCGGTAGGGTAGGTGAACTCTCCATCCGCCTCTTTGGGGACTTGATTGATGGGTGCCATGATCCCACCTGCTGAGAAGGCACGGAAGAGGGGGTGTGTAGAGATTCTCGAAGGTTCTCGGATTCGATGCCTTGGCTGAAGACTGGTGAGGGGGTTTCCAGACACTTGAGAGGTCCCTGCAAAAATCCCAAGACGAAGATGTCAGCTCGGTTCTGCGACGAAACGAGGAGAGACGGAGGAGAGAAAGAGTCTGTACTCGGGAGTCACCATGATCATCTGAGCTTCCTGAGCATTCACATACCAACTCTGAGTCCCCCAATCCTCCACGATACTCCCCATCGTCACAACTTCCCCAACCTTCCTCGGAATGACTGTCGAAGCATAGCCGAAACCTAACATTTCGCCTTTCACTTTTCCCTCGTTTCCCTCGTTTCCCTTGTTTCCCTCTTTTCCCTCTTTTCCCTCTTTTCCCTCGTATTCATTCCTTTGCGATCCAAACTCAACCCTCAAGAGCTGCACCAGCCACAACACCTCCATAAGAGTAACCGACGACGATGACCTCCTTCCCCTTATCGAGGAGGAATCGAGCTCGTTCTTGATGAAATCCATATCATCGGTCGAGGATTTCGTTGGATCACCGAGGGAAGTGGGTAAGTCGAGGCTCCATGAGGGGTAATATCTCTCCCATAGTTTCGCTCAAAGCGAGATGAAGGCCCACTGTACGGATCGGAATGTTTCAAGTCAAAGCAGAGAAGTGTGAGAGGAAGAAGGAAAGATCATCGATGCTTACAGAGGTCACCCATGCTTCATGGACGAAGAAGATGGTCGGCTTTGGGCACGAACGTGATCGAAGTGACTGTTGAAGGGAGTCACGCCGATAGGTGGGATACCAAGTGGTATACATCATGATTGACCTCGGAGTGGGGAGTTTGCGCTAGAAGCTTGAGTCAACGTCGGGCAATCCAGCCATACGGTCTCAAGGGATGTTCCATTCCTCTATTCCCTACGGACAGAGTTTGCCTATTGTTCGTACCCCTGAATGTCGCCGCAGATTGATTAGTCATCAGGTGCCGAGGAAGACAATCTAAGCTCTAATTATCCTCAAGAGACATGCGCGAAACAGATCGATGTACTGCCAGTCCCCAAGACCTATTCTAATAGATGAGTCTCGTTGACCAGAAGCTTTCCCGATATCTCCATAGCAATCACCTCTCAGAAGGACATTTCAGCGAATTGGCCCCCGTGCGTTTGTTGTCCCCTCTCGTTGGTGAAACGGTATAGATGCAAAGAGAATCGAAATGCTACCTATGTACCTCATGACCTTCGTCCAGTGATCTGCCAGCAGTAGCCTATCCCAATTGCCAAGAGTTCTCCACCTAGTAACCTGGCAGTTATCAGCACTCTGCCTCACAAGCCTATACCACACTCACTCCTCCCAAACATCGTCCAACTCTTCGCCTTCTTCCCGCATTGCACGCATTTCTGCGCCTCTCCTTCTGGGAAGGGTCCGAACCTTTCCTGGTCGAAGGGGATACAAAGTGACTTCGCTCCGGCCGAAGGAGCTTTCGCATCTTCTGCTTGTCCTTTCGATGCCCTATGGACATCAGCTATCTCACCATCATAAGCAGGTCTGGGCTCGACTTACTGGCTCTTACTCCGCTCCTTCACATCATCCTCACAAGGCTCCTCCTCACACCAAGGCATCACGAACGCACACTTCCTATCCAACGTGGGGACCACATCCTCCCATCTCGTAACGTTCTTGACCGATTCTCTGAACTTCTCCGATGCGCGTGCAAGCAAGGCAGCTTGAACCTGGTCGAGATATGTTCTGACGGTATTGGCGATATCGGGGAGGGGCATGGAGGATTTGTGGTTGTCATATCGGCGAACGGCGAGTGTGGAGTTTGATGCAATATCCCGGGGACCGAGCTCGAGTCGAAGGGGTACTCCGCGCAATTCCCAATGGTTGAATTTCCATCCGGGAGTGTAGCCTTCTCGAAGATCCGCTTTTGCTCGAACCCCAGCGGCAAGGAGTTCCCGCTCGAGCTTTAGGCACGCATCGTAGATCCCCTGGTTGTTCCCTTCTGCCTTGCTTAAGCCCACAGGAATGATGACGACCTGCTGCAACGCTACCCGAGGGGGAAGGACCAGTCCCTGATCGTCTCCGTGCACCATGACCATGACCCCGAGTGATCGAGTCGACAGTCCCCATGAATTTTGGTAAACGAACTGCTTGTTCCCCTTAGGTAACGATTTATCGGGACTCTCCACACTGATATCGAACATCTTGGAGAAGTTCTGACCAAGATGATGACTCGTCCCGCCTTGAATACCTCGACCAGTCGTAGGGATGAAGCCTTCGACCGTAGTGGTGTAGTCTGCTCCCGCGAATCGTTCCTTGTCTGACTTCTTTCCTGGAATGACAGGGACTGCAAGGATATCTTCGTAGACTCGGCGGTAAAGATCGAGAATATCCATGACCTCTTTTTCGGCTTCGGGTTTCTCGAGGAATGCGGTGTGACCTTCTTGCCATAGGAATTCTCGGGTGCGGAGGAAGGGCTCTGCATCAATCAGACAAGTCACTCGACTGGACATGAGGTACTGACGAGGGTTTTTGAATTCCCATCGAATTACAGAGTTCCATTGATTCAATTTCAGGGGGAGATCTCGGTGACTGTGAATCCATTTGGCGTAGTCTAGGAAGTGTAAGCCCGCGCCAACGTCGAGAATGTAGGCTTACAGGGATACATAACTGTCTCTGAGGTGGGACGGATTGCGATATGTTCTTCCAGATCTGTTTCGCCTCTGTACACAACAGCAGCGTCAGTCTGATAGCAATCCCTGCCGCGAAGAGCTGAACTTACGCTTTCGTTACCCAAGCTACCTCAGGCGCAAAACCCTCGATATGATCCTTTTCCTTCTCCAGCTTGGCCTTCGAAACAAACATGGGGAAGTAGCAATCTAGGACGCCGAGCTTCTTGATCTCATCGTCGAACCAAGCTGAGAGAAAACACCTCATGTCAGTATTCTCCGCCTGTTGTGCAACAGAAAACTTCTGGTTGAGAGGAGTACTGACCCTGAATGATCTGCCACATGCTATACGACCAAGGTCGCAGGATATAACACCCCGAGATATCGTAGTAGTCGAGCATCTGTCCTTTGACGAGGACCTAAGGTCTATCAGCTGAACGCCGTTGAGACCATCTCCCTACTGCAGTAGAGATCCTACGAGGCAGGGCAGCTCACATCCGTGTACCACCCAGCAAAGTCCTCATCCTTCTTATACTGTATCGCCATCTCATACAACTCCTCATCCTTCTTCACCGTCATAGGCTTCGCGTCTCCCACTGGCCTATCCCCAAACCCAATTCATCAGCTTTGGAACCAACCTGATCCAGCCACCTCACGCAGCAACTCTTTCTTTCTCCTTCTCCTCCACCGGTGCAGGGTTTGAAGACTTCAACTCTTGGAAATTCACGATCCTCACTCCGCTTCCTTCCCCACTGACTAGACTCTCGAGGTAGGTTTTGATATCCGAACCTCTTAGTAATATCGTCGAGCTACTCGAAGTGAGATGAACAGCGTGTTCTGCACTCGAAGAAGCCAAAGAAGAGTCGAGGAGGAGGTGTAGTGTGGAAGGGATGGGAGTTGAAAGGGGAAGCGGGGAGACGTCGTCCTTCGACGCGGCAGAAGGAAGGACCTCTCTGATCAGGTCTTCGCTGGCTAAACGAAGCTCCTTCATGTCGAGGAGTTTACCGATAGCGCTGGAGGATGTTTCAGTGGAGTCGGAAGCGAGAACGAGAACAGGGATAGAAGGGGCGGTTTTTGCGGTTTTGGGTTTGAATAGGAGCTGTGGAGGAGGATCAGCTCCAGCTCGGACCAATCAGCATTGACGATAGAAGCTATCATGGAGGAAGCGACCATGAGCTTACGGTTTTCGTTAATGCTACCTCCGTCTTGCCAGACTTCTCCAGCTCCGCTTTCCACTCAGCTCCGCCCTTCACCGGACCATGTTGGATCACCTCAGGATGTGATATCGATAGCTTCTGCAGCCGAGAAATGATATCTGAGTCGCTGACGGAGGTCATGGTGTAATAAGTGAATCTGGATTTCTGGGTATACGATCTAGAGCATTTGAATGTCAAAGGAAAAAGTGAAGACTTGGGAAGATATACCGTCAGGCGAGTCAGCATCAACGAGAAATGTCGAGTCGCTGAGACCATAGTACTTCAACATTTCCCTGTGTCGCGACTGATAACGGGGGCATACTTATCATGCATTCCGGGATCTAAAACACGTATGACGCTTCCCTTCTGCAACTCGTGCAAATTGAGAGCATGAATGAGGGGAAAGTGTGGAAAGCATGGTCCTGCCTGAGTACGCTTAATCGAGCTCAATCACATCCTCGTCCTCCTTCTTCGTCGCCGCACTCGTCTTCCCAGCCTTCTTCCCCCTCGTCTTCACGGGGTACTCCTTCAACGGATGAGCCGCGCGGGCCTGAGAACGAGTGAGAGCGGACATGCGGGCAACAGCGGCCTGTAGGACGTGGTGAATCAGCATCATTCCAAGTCGATTCCGTTTCCTGAAAGAGAGGGTATCTGATAGAGAGGTTATGGGAGTGTCTCGGTCCAGCACATAGTCCCCCAACGTATTTTCGCCAGGACACGGATAAGGACAGAATTGATCAATCTGGCAGACCTAATACGCTCGGCCCTTCATGAGTTATCCGGGGAGTTCTAGAACGGCTGCTTCGAAGGCGTATCGACGACAAGAGTTGCTGCCCTGATGCTTCGTCGCTCTGGAGGAAAGGATGAACGCAGGCCCGCTCACTCACATGTCGAAGATCCGCTCGGTAGCCCTTTCCTGCAGTCTCAGCCGCGGCGATCTTGTTCGCCCTCCTAGATCCGGTAGAGCGACGGAGTATGGTGTGTGTTCGTGCGCCGGCGACCTGATACACCGATCGTATTTAACGCTTATCCTTACTTTATCGAGGTGGGGTCAGGCTCACCTGATGAGGGGTAGCATCCTTCTTCACCTTCGTGACCGTGATCCCACCATCATGATTGGTGTAGATATTGAGCACCTGTTGAAAGACCCAAAAAATTCCTCAGCACGGACAGATTGGGGTGTCTATCATTGAATGAGGTCATCGACGCACCTTCGAGTTCGCAAGTCCCGAATACTTGTGCGAGTGAAGGTTCATCAAGTTCCCTTTCTCCTTCGAGAAGATCGGGTTATTGCCGCTCTTGTGCTGGAAAGAATTCCATCCTCGGACGAGGAGCCATTGCAGGTCGGTCGACATTTTGGCCGAGAAGGTTAAGCTTGTAGGTAGGGTTCATCAACAGCAGTCTCTGAATCTGCATGAGCTACAGAGATGCCTCTTACCGATTACGACGATCCCACCGTGGTAAAGCCAATATACGGGTATCAAAGCCTAACAAGAGGTATCGGACATAGCATAGGACCGACATTGCCGGTTCAGCCGTTCCAACCGATACTCCCTTTTGATTTGGAAACGCGAAGCAATCCATTCAACCGCTTTGACAAGGCTGAAACGTCCCACGCTTCAGCAATGCGTCATGCGAGGATCGATACGTTTTGGGACCTTACAAGAAGATGCCATCATTGAAGCTGTACTGACCCCAGCAAGAAAAATCGCTCGTCTCGAGATTGATTTCGGCGGCGAGACAACAACCGTCGATAGCAGTGAGCGATCTTGATTCCCCTTAGGTCTCTAAGGTTTCCTGAAGCGAGCTAACTTTCGCCTGTCAGCTTGTGGACAATCATCGCGCATCAGCTTAAGGATACGAGGATAATAGTGCTCGGACAATCTTCTACCTGGACCAAAGACCCGATGCACCCCGTTCGTCTGACCCTTCATCAATGTGAAGCTTACTTGACAAACGACCAGGATACTTCCGTTCCCATATCAGTCCGATGTAGCACTCCGTACCCCAACCAATCCGCTTTTCTTCATCCCGTCTCTCACAGTCCGCTAAGTTCCCCCGCCTTCTCGCCTCACGATATCATCCTCGACCTATCGGATCCAAACGAGATTCCGACCTGTACAGCCCGACCACGATACCTTGCAGCCCTATCGAAAGAAGCGGTGAGTCTGTACAACTCTACCTGCAGGTCGACGCTAACGAGCATTCCAGATTGATCCGTACACTCCCCTTCCGATCTCAGCGTCAAGGCGAAGATCGACCATCATTTCACCAACAGACTTTACCTTCCCTTCACTACCCCTCTCACCGATCCGTCGAGCTCGCGCCCATTCTCTCGGTCCTATCCCACTCACTCCCTCATCCAAGCTATACAAGCACGACCACCACAGCAGACGAGCCCACCCCTGTCGTAAGGCTAAGCCGAAACCGATCTTGATCCCCAGCGCCAGGAGAGTCCGTATAGCCAGCGCTCATCTCTACCACTTCCCGCGTGCCTCAAGAGGTTCGCCGAACCCCGTGAGCGTACCTTTCCCCAAGACATCGTACTCTGGATGGAATACTGCTGCATGGACTGCTATGCCCTTGACCTCAAAGAGGATTGGGATGGTTGCCCGCACGATCGAGGCAGAGGACGATGAAAAGAAAGGAGGCGAAGAAGAGGAGGATGATCAAGGTGAGAAAGACGATGAGAAAGTAGAGAAGGATGATGTGGAGATGGAGTATGGCAAAGAGCCATTATTGCTGAGCGAGCCGTCGCCCGGTTGGGCCGAATTTGGCCTATCACTTGAGGATGATATGCTCAAAGATGCATCTTAGCTCTATGATAAAGATACATACAATTGCTCCTCTGACATCAGCGCGATGGTACATCATAGATTCTAAGCCTCTATTGCCTCCCCGTCAACATCTGGTGCCATCCCCGCCCCAACGCCAGCCAGACCCAACGTACTCGCTTCCGACTCTTCACTCGTTTCCCTGGGTCGTGGGAATGGATCGCGATCAAGGATTATCGCCAAGCCTAATCTGGGTTCTCCAGGTACAGGTTCATCTGAGAAGGACATATCAGTCTAGCTGTATCATGTGCGTAATGCTGAGCCTACCTAGAAATTCATCCTGCACGACCTCCCGCCATTTCTCCTTCGCAGCCGCTTCGATCCGTATAGGACTCCCCACCTCTGCCTTCGGACCAGGTACCATCGCCATTGCTACTGCTCCAATCGTAGAGGAGACCAATCCAGTGATGCGTCTGGTCAACCATCCGATCCTTCGAGCGAAGGGGATGAATGTCTCGACGACATCTCGGACATCTATCACATCCCTTACGTGGGTCGCTTTCCCTATGCAGCACTGTTAGCTATATTCAGAGCGCTTTCGCCTGAGTGCCTGGAAGCCAAGGAGGACTTAGGCAGACTTACCGACTTCGTTGAATTCCACCATTGTAGATATGGGCAGATCCCAACGACGCAGAGAATCGAACTCGAGTAGGAGAGAGGAAAGCAGTCGCCGAGGGAAAGAATTGGTCGGTATATCGAGACTTGGAAAAGATGACATCGAGGGTGTTGGCGAAGATGGGGAGGAGGTAAGGAGGGACGTATCGATGCGGGGTTGAGCGAGAGAGGGAAACAGCGTCAGGGAGACGACGCTGATATTCAAGTCAGATATGGTCATTCAAGGCATTATATTACGTACTGCTCGATCATAGCTAGGTGACAACCGTCTAATGGATTCCAGCTCAACCAGCTGAGAAGGCAAGAACAAGCTCACCATAACACTCCATCCCTCCAATCTCCTTACAGTCCGCACAAACATCCCAAACCTTCCACCAACCCTCGCATGCATCCTGCTCATCATTCTTCTCCTGGCCGAGCCATTCCTCCTCAACCTCTTTGCCCTTCCCAGCTTCCACATCGTCCACCCCAACCAGCTTATCCCGTAAATGCAAAGTCATAACTCTGACGTAGTGGAGCAGTCCAGCTGGCGTCAGGGAAGGTAGATAGAGCGTTGAGAGTAGATGGAGGAGGATGAAGTGAGATAAGAGAGATTGTCGGGAAGATATCCTCAACAGCGGGTGATCATATACTAACCATCCTCAGCCTAGAACCAAGACAAGTAAAGATACGGAAGAGGGGAAGTATAGCTCACTCGCATCACCCTCATACCATCTATCGATAACCCGCTTCACCTCCTTCCTCTGCTCAACCCACCCAAGATTCCTCCCTTCAGACCTCAGATCCTCCTTCCCTCTATACAAAACCCGATGTATCTCCACGAGCGCACCCATTCTCTCCATCCCCAATCCACCTTCCGACAACCTCTGAAGGTCCAAGGTACTCATCGAGTGAAGTGGGGTATGCGGATCTGAAGGGTCTGGAACGTGATATGATTGTAGAGCCGAGCGGAGAGCAGCTAAAGATTCTCGACGAGCTGATTTAGGTGAAGAAGGGAGTGAGAAAGGGTGAATGGTTGATTGACGTCGGGAGTGGGACACGAAGGAAGGTGATGTGGCTGTGGGGAGGTAGAATCGGGGTTGAGGGCGGGATTGGTCCGGATGAGATTGAGGTTGCGGATGCGGATGCGGATGGGGTTGAGGGTGTGATTGTGATTGCGATAACGAATGACTCATGGTTGATCCGCCCGGATGGATATTGGCTGAGAGTTCAAAGGCTCATGAAGCGACTTTGAACTGCTACCGTGTAGCTATATCGGTGACGTTCAGATGAAAGGAAAAAGCAGGGATGAAAGGCGAAAAATAGGCCCCCGTTTGAATGATGAGGTCAGAGGCGATGCCGTCATCCCGTTCTCAGCCATGAGGACTGCCATGTGGCTTTTCGAGCGGAGGATGGTCTGTGCCTTGACTACTGGGTAGCGGTGAATAATGGACGGCACTAGGTTACTCTCTCTATACGTTACTCCGCCTCATCCTCGCCTACTCGTTGATTGATACAATCCAGGGCAGTATGAACACTCAATTACCGGAAATTAGCCCCTTTAGGTGCTATCAGACGAGTGAAACCATTTTGTACCGAGGTCATATCAGGTCCAGAGACACTCGGCTTGTGTTTCTCGGTATGTAGACGCTCGTCGCTCTACCTGGAACCGTCCCATGAGAAAGTTGCTTTGTCGGAGAGTATGTTGCAACGGTCCATGCTGATGTATGATCGTTGGGTCTTGGGCATCAAGACCTGTGATCTGACACGTGACGGATGAAGGTGGATCGTACCGATTGAGCGGCAGGGATGCCGACTTGGTCACATTGCTGTTTGAATCTTGTGCATTCGATTCGAGCATTGCAGGGCTCTTTGATTTGTAGTATCCTGTACGAATCCTAGGTAAGGGCACTTGTTGAAGTCGAAGGCTTTGTCTGTTCATACAGTATGACATCAATCCCTTCTCCAGACGGGATCCCAACGTCAGTCAGGTAGAGAAAGGAGAGATAAGGCGAAGTATGACGATCCGACGATAAGGGAGGGGGAGGTAAACGAGATGAGCCAGCACCACTGATCTAGCTCGGAGCAATATGGACTATATGCAGAGTGGAAGTGCTGACTGCTTAGTCAGACCCATCTGGGCAACACATGTATCACGAAGCGAATAATGACTGACCAACATACTCGGCGGTTAATCGTGTAAGTTATTCTTGTCGATAAAACCCCGGTTCACGTGCTCTGTCCACCTCCGACTCATTCCTCTCCCACCAGATCATTACCGCAGCACCAGCCAAAACTCACCCCTTGCCCATTTCTAAAGGTTGAGGACACTAGTACAGCAGGTTGACTCGCTCAGAACAATCATGTCGACAGAGGGTAAAGTGAGTACTAGCGCCTGTCCTTACTACAGCGCCCGAGCTTATTTGTGCTTCCAGACTATCACCTGCAAGGCTGCCATTGCCTGGGAAGCTGGTCAGTCTCTCTCTCACACATTCGTAGATCGTGCATACCTTCCTGCTTCGACGAGATACGGATCTCCCATGACATCGCGCTGACTCAGTTGATCGTCTAGCCAAACCACTCAGCATCGAGGAGGTCGAAGTCGCTCCACCAAAAAAGGATGAAGTCCGGATAAAGATACTTTAGTACGCCTCAACCACTTTGAAGCCTTGTCCCGTGAATTGATGTGCAACTCATCTCAGCACTGGTATCTGTCATACGTGAGTCTTTTTGAGATTCTCGCGGGGCCAAGCCTGCTGATACGAATCTTAGCGATGCCTATACCTTGTCAGGCAACGACCCCGAAGGTGCCTTCCCCGTCATCCTCGGGCACGAAGGCGGCGGGATCGTCGAGTCTGTTGGGAAAGAAGTGGATAACGTGAAAGTCGGCGACCATGTCATTCCTCTGTACACCGCAGGTGAGTCTTGCTTCGCCTCGCGCGATTAGCTAATCCACGAGTAGAATGCCGAGAATGCAAGTTCTGCAAGTCCGGGAAGACGAATCTATGCGGGAAAGGTATGTCCATCTGACGATCACGAATAGAACACTGGGAGCTGAAGAGAGCCAGTGCGGACGACGCAGGGCAAGGGCGTCATGCCGGATGGGACGACTCGCTTCAAATGCAAGGGCAAAGATATCTTGCATTTCGTCAGTCATACACTCATACTCCATAAGAATCGAGGGCTTCCTTGACTGATCTACAGCCATCAGATGGGGACATCTACCTTTTCCCAATACACCGTCGTCTCGAAGTACTCAGTCGTCGCGATCAATCCGAAGGCACCGCTCGAGAAGTCTTGTCTGCTCGGATGTGGGATCACGACTGGTTACGGCGCTGCGACCAAGACGCCTGGCATAGGTCGGTCCACCTTTAATCTCGAAGGGTACTTCACAGACCTGACACTGCTTCGTAGAGGACTCCAATGTCGCCGTCTTCGGTGTTGGCTGTGTCGGACTGTCGATTCTCCAAGGATGCCGTGCGAAGAAATGCAAGCGGGTGTTTGCGATCGATACGAATCCGAAGAAGGCAGAGTGGGCTAAGAAGTTTGGCGCGAGTGAGTGATTACAATGTAGCCGATGTTAAGAGCTCAAGTATTGTTCTAGCCGATTTTGTGAACCCGAAAGACCTTCCAGAAGGGAAGAATATCGTGGAGTACTTGATCGGAGAGACGGATGGCGGACTTGACTTCACCTTTGATGCGACTGGAGTTGTGAGTCTTGTTTTCACTTCATCCCAATTTTGTGCTGAGGATGCTCGAGGTTAGCGTGATGCGTAACGCATTGGAAGCCTGTCATAAGGGATGGGGAGTATGCAATATTATCGGTGTGGCACCTGCTGGAGCAGAAATCTCCACGCGACCGTGAGTATACGGTTATCTTGCCGCGGAATAGCTTACGAGATGTGGCTATACAGGTTCCAGCTCGTGACTGGGCGGACTTGGAAGGGATCAGCTTTCGGTGGAGTGAAAGGTCGAACGGAAATTCCAGGCATTGTTGATGGTTCGTACCCCTGTTCTCGCCGGCCGTTTTTCGACCGAGCGATCGTGACATGCGTCTTAGACTACCTGAATGGGACGCTTTGGGTCGAGGAATTCGTCTCCCATCATCAGACTCTGGACAACATCAACAAAGGATTCGATGACATGCACGTGAGCTCTTAGGTATACCCGATTGTCAAATAGCTGATCATGAAACCTCACATACAGGCTGGCGATTGTATCCGATGTGTCGTGAACATGGGGTTCCCAAAATCGGATGAGCAGTAGATGACGAGAAGCATGGACAAAATCGCGTTCCTCAGATCCAACTGCGTTGACATTTTCGTCATCATAATACTTGCCAAATTTGGACAAGTTGTCATCATTCTCATTACTGCCTCAAGTCCCTACGCTACAGGATATAATACAGCGCTCCGCCCCGCCGCCACTAGAGCGTTTGGAACCGCTTTTCTTTCTTTCTTCTCGTCAGTCGTTGCTCACGCCATCCCCATGACTTCAAAGGAGCTCCCATCGGCATCACTCCTACTGCTACGAACGCGAACATCGCCACACCTCTCGTCATCGCAACTCGCCTCCCTCCAGCAGAGATAGTATGCTCATCACTACTCGTAATCCCTGTTATCGTAACCGTCTTTCCAGCCGAATCAGTGGTCGTTGCCTGCCCTAAGGCTGTGGTAGTCACAGTCTGACCATTGGAGGTGATAGTCTCCGTCGGTGTAGAAAGTGAGAAGGAAGTGTAAGTGAGCGTCTCGGTGAGGGTTGACGACGATCCGGAGGTGGGTATGGTTATGGTCGCTGTTGTGGTTTGGTAGGTGGTGAGTTCGAGCTCGGTCTGGGAAGCGGGGAAGCGGGGTTTACGGAACCGTTGTAGACTGTAAGGTGGAGAGTGAAGACCTAGGGAGCTTGTAAATAAGCTTTAAGATGGAAACATGATGTGAAGGTGTTCGGCTTCAGGAGACGGTTTAGAGGGACTTACACGTCGTTCAGTGAGATGATGGAGGTCGGATGGGGCTGATCGCGCGTACTGCGAGTATTATAGGAGGCGTCTCGAAGGTGTAGATTGGTAGGAGTAGAGTGGACGAGGCCCGCGGTGACGAGAAGGACGAGCAGAGTGGAAAAGCGAATCATTCTCGGATGGACGGCTGTTTGAAGGGTGTATCCGTTTCGAACTCGATCCGAATACAAGGGTTTGGTCTGCAACTCAGGACGATGATCCTGTCAGTTCGAGAGAAGTACTATGTCAACACAGATTAGAGACGGAAATGATACGCTTGTCTCCCATCATGCGTTCCGCATGGGCGTTCACTAGTCTGATACCGGCGCCTTTTCCCCATTTAAGTGTTCATCCTAAAGTTCGTGCGTGTAAATTACGACGCTTGATCAGACGTTGCAAACTTATGATAAAACCTCGCCCTTCCAGAACGCAAACATATGCAGTTTGTAGCTCAAAAATAAAAGACGAACTCGAGATCGATTCGATATTGCGCGCCGTCGTGGTACTTCCCAGGAATGCGATTCTGAGGAAATGATTATTCTGCACCTCAGGACCACCCAGTAGCCCGTTTTGGAGATGGCGACACACTGAGGCACCACTCGGATCTTACCCTGCTGCACGGTAGCGCCTCTCATTTGCAAAAAAGCAGATTCATTGGACTCATACTTCCTTGGAGACCCGCTGAATCGCGAAACGCCACTTGTAGTTTCATCGATGAGCTCGCGCCTCTTTCTTGTTGCCAGCGGGGAGTGCAATCCCAAACCCTGACCCTGGGTCGCGAGATGCTTCGACGAGATGTGCATGCGGATCATCCTTTACTAAGACTAGCTCTCCAATGTTGATCATATATCTTGCTCGAGCTGGATCATCATCAGCTTTCTCATATTTCCCTTCTGAAAAGTATGCAAAGGGCGAAAGAGAGCCAAAATGGGTGGAATACAGACGTGTGATGAGAGCTGCGAACGGTGGGGTGGAAGAAGGCTGGAGGGATCCTATCGAGAGTGAAGCGGGAAGAGGACGAGGAAGAAGGTGAGGGAAGGGACTGGGCCAGGGGAAGATTTTGGCTGATAGAAGCGGGAGGAGCACAGGGGAACAGGGACACTCACCTGATGAATGCAGCTAATAATCCCGCAGTACATTGTACCGGTTCTCTGAACCATCCGACCTGGAAGATATCATACGCTAAAGTTCCATCAGTCTCTTACCTTAGACAAGGTGGTGGCGTGAAACACGTACAGACGAAAGCTAGATCCGCGAGGAGCTTTCGATTCGTCCACCTCGCATCGCTCAGCTCCCGGCTCGTGTAGGGCGGAGTGACGACCTCGTTTGCTGCTGGAGTGATTTGTGGAGGGATATTTGAGCGGAGTCGAGGTATTGTCTTGAGGTGAAGGGTGTAGAGCGCCATTATAGTTATCAGGAACCAAAACCGACTGGATGATGCTGCTTCAGCTCCAATGATCGTCGATTGTGGCCGGAAAGCAATGACTCACTTTGCCCACAGGTCTGCTGTTCTGCCTATTCGCCGTCCAACTAATCCTAGCCTGCTGAGACAGTATATATCGTCTGCCAGTGCTGAAGTCAGGTCGATGAGGTGCCGCATGAGAGTTGAAGCGGAGATTGGAGCAGGTGAGAGAAGGTGAGTGAGGGGATGCAGTGGATTGAGCAGGAGCAAGCATTTTCTAGACTAATGTCAGCACCTTCCCGTGAGAGGAAAGGGGTAGACTTACCGGGTGAGACTGAGACTGCTGACTGCCAATCGGACGCGTTTCGAATTCGAGGTGAACCAGGGTGAGAGAGGTCGGACGCCTGCTGCAAGGCTGAGGAGGTAGAGATATGTTCTCAACGAGTATTGAGCGCATTTCTGCGGGGTTCGAACTGAGATTAGCGCCAGAAAGCCTAAGGAGGGGTCTCTCACCAAGACCTTATCCCTTCCCTTGCTCGTATCCATCACAGAAGCCATCACAGCGATCCCCACTGGCCCGCTCCCACTCGCATTCCCTCGATCGAGCGCCATTCCACCAGCAGCTTTAGCTTTTCTCTCTTCCTCCAATCCAACCGTCGGTTCTCGAGCATCCCAAATCTCTTCCTTCTCCTTCCCTCTTCGCTGAACTTCCCCCTCAAGCCTCCAACTCCCCTCCAGCCCGCTCACAGATCCAGTGCTTGACTCCATTGGCTGTGACCTGGGAAGTACCTCGTGATGAGATCGTTCGAGCCAAGGATCGGTATCGTGCGGTATATAAGTGATTGGACTGGCAGCAGCACTAAGAGGAGGGGAAGGGAAGGGATGTAGTGAGGAAACTGCCGGGGCTGATTCAGCTCGAAGTCTCGAACGACCTTCCTTGGTGATGTAACGATGGTGATCCTGAGGAGTGGAGAAGCTCGGCATGAAGGGATCTTAAGGCGGAGAAGACGGGAAAGAGACTCGGTCAACATCGAAAGGTAAATAGCCGTGATCTGTCTCTACGCGTTTAGGTTCACCGCCTCGACATACTACTCTTACTTTCTCTTTCACGACCTTCAACCCATTTTGGTGCTAGAGACTTCATTATGTCTTCCACAACTCGACTTCATGGTACACTGTCACCTCCATATCAACCTCGTTCAGGCGCATCTTCACCACGACCTCGGTGAGTCTCTTCCCCTCTTCAGCCTCTCCTTAGTCAAAAGAGACGGAAAGGAAGCTTAAGTGAGGATCATAGATTTCCCTCGGATCAACTACGACCATACATAAAATCTGTTTGGTCATCTTTCGCAACCCCCAGCGATCCAACAAAGCTGATATGCCCTAAGCTGTTGTCGAAAACCTTATCAGGTATGCCTTCTCTCGACCCCATAGCAGCAAGCTTATGAGGGGATCCGAAGGCGCAATGTGGGACCCGACAGATCGACCTCGAATGTCCGCTTATTCCAAAGAGATTTCCGATGTCCGTTGCCCTCCTTTCGTTCTCCCCTTAGCCGGAATAGCTGATGAGTTGGGTTAAATAGCGAGTAAAGCAGCGTATGGTGGATATCGAACCCCGAGGATTCAAATACATCGTCACGACCACCTTATCCGAAAACCTAGGTCAGGCAGGAAGGTACGTCCATCGTTCGTCTGCCTCTGTCCCTGCTCTAGCTCCTTCTCGGGAAGCTCGTAGCCATTGGCGGGACTGATGATGAGGATCGTGTAGAGCCGATATGAGTTGTCATTGGGAAGATACGGATGTGACCGTACAAGAGATGTTCAGTAATGTGAGCCCCTCATTACCTTGCTTCTCCCTTGAGTAGGATTTACTGAAGCCAAGTTTGTAGGACTCTATCATACTTGTCTGCGTGGCTTTTGCAGTTCGGGTCATCTAGCACATTTAGGTTCTATCAAGGATACCCGGCATGGACACCATATCCCCTTAATAATCCGTGTTTGCGGCTCCATGCCCATCCCCCCCCCCAAGAAACTTACCGACTTTGTCTCTACTCCTTGTCCAGGATAGGTACCGACTACTGAGTCTTTTTCAAGCCCGGGTTTCGAAACTTTCCTACACCTTCATTGTGGGATTCCCCAAAGGAGGCCGTACAGCAAGGACACGATTTGGGAACCCCAAAGTCAAAGCGAAGCCGGCTAGTTTACCGAATACGCCTTTAAGAAAAGCTGAGTATGGCTCCATGAGGCCCATTGGACTGCCAGGACAACAGCATGATGCCAATCTATAAAAGCTCCCATGAGTGACCAGAAAGATGCTAATACGAAGGAAGGAAAACGTGTGTCTCGATGTTGCTACGAAAAACTTCCCCTCCACTTCCCTCTTTCCCTTCATTATCGATCCATGGATTTCCCCCACCTCCTCTCGTCGCGCTATCGGATCGGTCGCCCATACCCCGTCGGAATATCCAATCCACAATCCCGGTGTTGCATCAATATCGAACTGACTCTCCCAACTTCATCGTGTAAACCCTGTACAGTCTGCTGAAGTCTCTCATTCTCCATCGTCAATTGCTCGACTTTCGTCTGAAGTTCATTCAACCAAGCCTTCTTCCGTTGTCGACATTTAAGCGCGGCTAGATAGATCCCTTCAGCTCAAACATACTAATTCGACATCGACGTAAACCAAAAGCCCCGCTCACCCTGTCGATTCCGTTCAAGGAAATTCTTCCTCTTCTCCTCCTCAGTCTCATTCTTATCCCCACCCATACTCAACTCCTTCATCTCACCATCCTCATCATCCGACCCCAACATCGAGAAGCTCGGACTCACACTCTCCATCTTCGTCATCTTATCAGGGGTAGGTGTCATCCCAGGCCCCTTCTTCCCCTTCTTGGGCGGAGCAGGCTTGCCAGGCATACCTCCATCTGACTTGCGTTTCTGACCGGGGTTGATGTTAGGTGGCTTGCCACTTCCTGGTGGTAAGGCTCCTATTGATGTCTTCTTGTTCAGCAGCGGTGTGGTCTGACGACCCTCGGCTTCTTCCCGCTTCGAAAGCTCGTGATGCGCTTGACTCAGCAAGAACAATCCGTTCGCAGCTTGACTCGCGGCGTTCGCGCTTTGCTGCGCGTAGTCGACCTGTGCACCTGGTGGAGCGCCGTGTGGGTGCATATCATGCGAGAAGTAGGGCGCTTGTGGCGGATGAGGCGCGTTTGCATTTGCTCGGTTCATGTCGTTGAAGACGCCAGTCAAGGCAGAGAGAGTGTTCGGCGTGATGGTCTCCTGCTGTACGTCCGGATGTCGCTGGATGTGTGACAATCCGTGATGCTGCAGATGTGGCGGGATGGCCGAAGGAGGGTGTGGATGTTGCCCATCGTGATGTCCCGCAGCATTGGCTCCATGGCCTTCGCCGCCTTCACCCAGCGGAGTTGAATTCGTCACCATATTCAGGAAAGCAGCGGTATTCGGGCTAGGCATGGGCAACGTGCTAAAGTTGCCATTCATGAGGGAGCCAAAGCCAGGCGTGAAGCCGCTGCCGGTACCCGGTGTAAAGCCGGTTCGGAAGGTATTCGAGTCGAAGCCGCCCTCTTGATTTGCGTTCTGCTCGGCCTGGATCCCTTGCCTCAGGCTCGAAGGATTGTGTTGATGATGACCGTTGCCGTGCTGCGGTCCGGCCAAGATGGCTGGAGATAACGGCCCTGATCGTAGAGAGTGATTCGAAAGCCACGGGAATTGAGTGGGATCTGCCGCAGCGGGACTCGTCAAGGAGGAGAGTGGAGGTAGAGCATTGTTCTTCAGACTGGTCGCGTCACCCCCTCGAGGAGGAGTGGCACGATCGGAGATAGAGGATTGGGAGTGATGCGAGGAGCGCGAGAAAGATTGCTCGAACGGATTGGGTTCAAGAGCAAAGTTCGAACGCTGAGTGGAGTTTGGTCGAATGGGCGGTCTTTGAGGATTGGTAGGGGAAAGTGGTCGTGGTGAGGCTGCTGAGGCTACGTTGCCGCCAGATTCCGGTGATTTGGCTGTGGATGATCCCGAAGACGAGGAATCGTCGTTGTCATGTGTGATTGACCGGAGGAAGGCGTCGAAGTCAAAGGCGATATGGGATAAAGAGGCAGGCGAACCCGGAAGAGACGGCACGGGGTTGGTGTTGAGTCCATCGATGGGGAATGCGGGAAGGGAGGAGGATTGGACATTGTAAACGATAGGGAAATCAGGCGATACAAGCGAGTGAGAAAATGATGGGTCAGCGGTAATCGCGAGATGCATCGTTGGGAGTGGGGTTGGCAGCGGTATGAGATCATGAATGACGTCTTGTTTCACGCTTGCGGACTTTTATACAAGGATCGACGTAACGAGACGCAGAAGGAACTGTCCTTTCACATCTCGAGACTGTCTCGAGCGAAAGGATCGCCGCGTCCGAGACGTTCGGGCATGGCAGATGAGCAAGGCCTCGAAATCGCAAAGGGACGAGGACGGAGAGGGCGGATGATGAGATGCAGGAAGAACTCGAACCCACAGACATCTTCCTTCTTCACCTCCTTGACCTCTACCGAGGGCGTCGCTTCCTGTATCTGCACCGCGACGCCATTCTTCGGAAAGCTGTCCTGCCGGGGAGCTGCGAGAGGAAGTTTCTCGCTCAGATGAGGTGGAGTGGGTTTGTGATTTGAGGAGGAAGAGGAAGGCCGAGGAGCTATATTGTAATATCAGCATGCGTGTAATAAGATGCCTCCACAACCCAATCAGAAGGCAGCCGAGGTGGCAATCCTTTATGGGGTTTTGGGAAGACTCACGGTTTGAGAATGCGCGTGAAGGTAAAGGAGGAGGAGGAGGAGGAGGTGCGGTGGTATTCATGATTGTACTATGGCGTCGATTGGTCGAGTACTACGCGTTGGATCGTGAACAAGCTCGGTATCGTTGCTTTCGCTCCAAGAGCTACACATAAGGAGACTGTCGGGAAGGGGTCCCCTTTCTGGTCGCAGTGTGGACATCGCAAGAGAGGCGGTAGAAGAGGGAAGAAAATGGACGAGTAAGCATCGTCGCGTTGATACGTTGTCGTAAAGGAATGTGTTGGGACATCAGCAGGTCGAGGCAGAGACATACATGGTCAGTACAGCATTCTCATTGCAAAAAGATACAAAAAGGCCGAATGTGGTCATCCTTCATACGTGCAATGGAGGCGATGGAGAAGGATATGATCACGACGATCTCATCTCATCTTCCTTCCTTCCTCTCTCCAAACTCTGAAACAAACAAACGAACCCGACACTCACATGTGCCTTACTACCCCCACTTCGAGATCACCGGAATCCCCTTCCTTTCCTTTCAGGTTCCCTTGTTTGGGAGAGGTGGTGCAATGACGAGGGTATGATCTCATCGACGGAGAATCGATGACGACGGTGACGACGGTGTTTTTCGCCCCAGGCGCATTTTTAGTTTTGAATCCGTTTCGGGAATACTAGTTGAGGTTTTTCTCTCTCCTGCTTTCGCCGAGTGTGGCACTTTACTCTACTAGACTATGAGTTAGCGGTGTGAGGGGAAGCCGTTAAGGATGGAAGAGCCACGGAAGGACAGGGTTCTTTTCATACGCCACAGGATGAAGAACAACTCTTCTGCTCGGGGCAGGTGATAGATGCAGAGTGATGCGCTCAATCCCATTCTCCCCTCCTTCCAGCTTTCTGAACCCCTCTCCTATCCTTTTCAGCTCTTTTCCGCACCTTCTCAGCCTTCTCCAACCCCTTGACTTTCTCCTTCTGAGCCTCACTGGTCTCACCGACGATCACCGACCTCCCAGCATCGACTATTGTGCGATGTAGGGAGTTGAGGGCGTGTTGTAGGTTGTTATGGGCGGAACGGGTCATTTGGGAGCTAAATTGTAAAGTTGGGAGATTGGTCAGGTGGTTCGGCTATTGAAGGCACCAATCAGTGAGGATAAGGGAGGATACAGATATGAATGAATGATTTACGGAACCGGATAGTGGGGAATCCAGAAAACGAGGAAGCCAGATTCCGTATGCTGAACTCAGGTCAAGTCGGACAGTCGCTTTTGAGTTCGTCGTGTTGACGTGCTACATCGTCTTTGTCAGTCAATCTACCTAGACCTTGGAGCTGAAATGCTGAGAAGGAGGCAGACGACTGACCTGACCGCCAGGTCCGCTCGAACGGCTATACGAGACCTCATATGCGTCCTTCGGGATATCCTCGATGGTGAACGAATCGAGCCATGTTCGAGCCAAGGCGTGATGGGACTCGTTGCTCATAGAGAACAGATCGACAAGATCTTTAGGAGCCCGGGCGAATCTGAAACTCGAGGTTGAAAAGCTATGGCATGTCGGGTGATTGATGAGGGATTGACCGATTCCGCTGAGGTTGCGCCGAAGGTGTACATGTCGGAGAAGGGTGAGAAGCATCGCTGTACATGATCGCACGGGTTAACGTGCAGGCTATCTCGGCAAAGATGTGGGATCTCGAGGGGCCGTTTTATAATTGAGGGGAAGCAAGTGAGAAACAAAGCGAGTATAAGAAGAAAGGGGTGCATGTTCCATATAAAATCGCCAGGCTGGACAACCTCCACCTCCGTCATCCACTTCCAAACCCTCTATCACCGTCAATACCGTCACAGACTCATCTGTTTCAAAAATCCATTCCATCCCAAGAGGTAAGATGCCGCCACCTCTCCCACCCTCCATCCTAGATCTAATCCTATCCCACCTCCTCCCGCCCTCAGCTCCTCTCCCTCCCCAACTCCTCTCCCGATCCCTATTAGATAGACACACTTTCCTCCCTCCCTCTCCTAACGATATCGACGCTCACCTCTCGCCATTCCCTTCGAATCCTTCTCAACCCATCTCGAGTCGACTCTTAGAGCTTACCGAAGGGTATGAGGTCGATGAGGCGGGATACATACATGATGGAGAGGTCTTCCTTTCTCGAGTACCGATTCGACCCACACACTCACCATACCCGAAGGGGGATGGAGAAGGGGTGGACTTGATATTTCAATTTGAGGAGGGGGAACGAGGGAGAGGGTGGTTGTATCGCTCCGCTCGCTTGCCCGAACACGATCCCACCGAGCTGGAATGGGTGAAGAGCATGGACCCGGTCAAGCCGAAGAAGGGACGTGACGCTCGCGCAGAAGAAGATGAACAGGCACCTGAGGATTACTGGGCGGGCTTTTCGCCCCCACGGAAGACGATGGATCTGTCGGAGGAGACTAAGGACGGAGGGGAGGACGATTATTGGAAACAGTATGGGGAAGGTGGGATGGGTGAGACGCCTGGTATCGGTACTTCGGGTACTCCCGGGATCACGGATATAGCGTCAAAGAAGAACGCTTCGACAGCGCAGGACCTGAAGACGCGCGAGCGTAGGTCGGCATCCGACTCGGTACTCCACGATAAGGTCGTCTCGAAGATCAATGTCCTCCTTCGACAGGCTTGGAGCGAGTTCACGAGGGACGCAGACGGAAGGCAGGACGTGCTCGAAGAGAAAGCGTTACTCTGGCTGAAAGTGGGACAGGAAGTGATTGACAGGCGAAATGGGGAAGAGATTGTAGGAATGAAGGTGATGCGAGCCAAGTTGGAGGTGCTCGCGGAGATGTATGGGTTGGTAGAAGACGGAGACGGGGAAGGATTCTGGAGATCCATGGAAGGGGCGATCCGAATGCCAATTAAAGCTAAAACACCGGGAGACTCGGGCCAGCTAGGCTACTGGGAGTAGGAAACAAGCTTGTCGACTTGATACCATGCATAAGATGCCTATTCGGATTTGCTTTTACCTCATGCCCTAGCTGCGATGCCCCTCCTTTCCGCTGCGAGGATCATGAGCTGTTTTGAATCAGCCGAGAGTAAATGGTGTGCGGAATGGGTTGTCGCACCTTCTTGACCGCCTCGTAGATCCTTCGCTGGGCGACGAACATAAATGCGGCGGTAAGGACCGATTGGAGGAGCTTGGGGAGGAGACCAGCATACAAGCCTCGCGATGTTTTAGCTATTCGCGGACCATGGCGAAAGTTCGGTAGCACTCACCCGAAAGACCTTCGCTCTTCAGGATGTCAAGAAGTGCCGTAAGAGAGGATTGATATTTATGTGTAGCGGCTTGCTGCGAATGGGCACGCCTTAGTAGCAGTTCAAGCGAAGCGGAGGCAGACTGACCAGTCTAGACTTGACCACGATCTGCTTGTATGTTAGCCATGGCACTTATTCGTCAGAGTAGCACTCACATATGGGTATGTCCCACCCGTCGCAACGAGCTTGCTGGCCGCGCCGAGGAAGAAAAAGTCCCGATCCGACAACGAGCTTCGTCCTAGTGCTTTGTTGCCGGTAGGTGTCACCCCGGTCCGGGCAAGCCTCCACGATAGGAGTGCGGAGACGAGTCGCTCGAAGGTTGTGTACTAGTCGTGTCATCATCATTGAGCCATGACTCATCTTTTTTACTCGCCTGGATTACAGGGTTGATCACCAGGATCAAAGCTGGTCCAATTCCCCTCCACAACCCCTTGACCCCATCTTTCCTGATGATCTCGCGGGCAGCCTCGATGCCGGAGGGCTTGACCTTCTTGAGGTCTCCACTACCATCTGCATGGACTGTCACAGCTCGAGTGGATTGAGCGGTCTGGACGGTCCAGATTGGGTTCGTCATGAGCGTTGTGATCGATCCTACGGAACGTCAGCTTCTGCGGATGACAGGAATGAGGAGAAACGGACCAGCGATGACACCCGCGACGATGCCCTCAGATGTGGTCAATGCACTCGGGGAAATTGAAGTCTTTGGTCGACGACGCATAAGAAGGGATCGTGTCTCCTCATCTACGTATATCAGCTTGAGCTGTGGTCCCTCAACCTACAGAAGGCATAATAGACCCCGTTGGTCACGGCTATCCCGAATAGACTACTGCTCAAACCTGAGTATAGGCCGGAGATGCCTTCTTCTTTGATCGTCTTGGCGATGGCTTGTTGGATCGTCTAGGCGGTATCAGCCAGAGAAATCTAAGCAGCTGAGGCGGATTCACGAAGTTCTCCTTCTTGGTCTGTACTGCTGCGCGGGTTGAAAGGTTGACGAGAGGACTGTCACTCATCAGGTCGAGCCAAGCGTCGTTGTACTGAGCGAGCTTACTATGTCAAGGCCTGCACAAGCAGATGGCATCAACAACGGAGCTTAGAATGTAAGGGTATGGATTACCATCGACACGCACCCTCCGACCGACCCGGCCAGAGCATGGATAGCAGAGTCGCTCATCGTGCTTCTAGGGTTCTGAGCGATATGGGAGGCGTCTGCAGATGTGCACTGATCGATTAGCTGCACGGCGACGGACCAAGAATATCGACGCGGTATTTACATAACTTAGGGGAAAGCATCACTCGGCTCTAAGAGTAGCCGGTCTTCGCGAACCTGACGTAAGCAGGTAATAATTAAGCGAATGCTCCGGGGGTCCCGCATTTCTGCGCTGCACCGCTCATTATTTCGAAACTATACGTCTGAGTACTTGTTATACACCCGAAAATTCTCTGGAGCTCTGAGGGCCCGACGGAGGAAGAGTTGTGTAGTCAAGGAACGCACAACCTGCGAAGGCAAGGCTGAGCTCCCGACGATTGGTACACCCCTTCTTTGCAATCATCTCTGAAGGGGCGTAGATCGAACACCAAGCAAGATAGAACAATCCTGCAAGAAATTTCGAGATCATCCAAGTCAATTCAATGCTCCAATATGATCAAATTTCAATGGCGTGTCGAATTGAAAGGACGAGGATGATCCTCACGACCGTCGCTCAGCTTATTGAGTGGTCCAACTGATGGAAGAGTATCAGCTATCAGCCAAACGGTTCATTTTATCACATCTCGTGTCATGGGAACTCTCCTTACTATCTCGCATCATCGGGCCTCTCCTCACTACCTCTCACCATTGGACCTCTCTGCAAGCTGACGGCCATTGGAAGAACCTTCGGCGCGGTGCATGTACGGGTCCATCTCCCTCTCAAGTGCCTGGAACCGGAAGTAGTCTTTGTCGGTCGCGAAACACCCGGTCGCCAGCAACTTGCTCTTCAAATCGGTCGTCTTCTTGGACAGCTGGGCAATCTTGACCTGTTTCGAAACTGAAGAATTGGAGGGGGAGTCCTTCAGCACGGCAAGTCGATCCTTGTAGCTGTCGAGGGTGTCTTGCTGAAGTCTCGTCTCGACAGACGATCCTGTAGCATTGAAGGTTCCAGCTTGTGACACGTTAGTCTAGTACCAGCACCCAATAATCAGTCTCTCTCGTTGTATCATTTGGCTTGACTTACTTGGTTGGGCATGTTGAGTTGATGTGAACGATGAGTGAGTGATTGAGTGTGTAGTCATGGAATGGGATTCACGGATCTGCGTGTATTTATATACGAGTCGTGGTAGATATAAAGGAAGGAGTATGACGCTATGCAGGTGCTGACCCTATCTTGCTCACTCTCTGAAGCGAAAGGATCGAGTTCAAGACTCAGAGATAACAGGTTCGTAATCGATCGGCCAAGTCGCCGCTGAGACTCGAGTGGTCTTCTTGACGCTTCATGCTCCGGAGAACCATGATGGATGACGATCTCACGGCTTCGATCCGATTTGTGTACTTTCCATGTCAACTCCGCCTGCAATCTGGCGACTTTCGTCATACGGCGAGGTCACCGATACACAAATCGCCATATATGTCTATCATTATCGGCTAATCTCAGCAGGATGAAACACGGATCGGTCTTCTTCTGATCATTTCCCGGATCCTGGTCAATAATTTGCTTTCTGGAGGAGCCGTAAATATGGATCTACTGACGATATCGCGAAATGATTTATGGACATACATATCGTCGCCTTCTCAACAAGCCCGGTGGTTTGATCACCTCGGCGAAGATCATCTTCGCATCTCCACTCAAAGGCCTTCTATCGTCAGGATGCGTCATGCTTTCTGAATCGTGTTCGGCGGAAGCGCCGCGTCTTCAGACTATTTGCCCTTCCAATTAGCAGACCACAAAATGGAAGACAGGCTGAGTTCATCAAGATTACTCGCCAATCTTCTCCTGCTCACACTGCAGATTTTAGGGCCCAGACACAATTCTTTCCGATAGCCTAGCAGGACGTGATCGCTGTCATCCGTCCCTTTCCCTGCAGAAAGGCTTGACTCCTTTCAGAAAGGCGAATGAGAGCGAAAAACATCGGTTCGAAGTATATCATGCATATACATCCTCTCAACTCTCTATCTCTTTTCACTCTCACTTCTTCTCCTCCTTCGCCTTCTCCACCTTCCTACTCTCCGCCTTCTCCTTCTCCGCCTTCTCCTTCTCCGCCTTCTCTCCCCTCGCCCTCGCCCTAGCCTCAGACTCAAGTTTGCTCCCCGCAACCTTGGCCAGTCTTTCGAGTAAACCGGCGGCCTGCTCATCGTAAACACCCCAAGGTTTCCTCAACCAAGTCAATATCGCATGTCTTTGTTCCCTCTGAGCAGGTAACAGAGCTTCAGCCTGGGCGAGTGGCCCGAACTTGGGCAGGGAGGCGATCCATTCTTCCTTGGTCAAAGGACCGACTCGAGGTTTCGGCGAGGATTTCTTGGGTGGTGAAGCTTCAAGAGCAGCGTTGACCTTCGCACGCTCCTTCTCGTATCGTTCTTGCTGGTAAGGTTTCTTCTCCTTCTTCTCCTTCTCACCTCCATCATGATTCTTGTCCTTCTTCTCCTTGTCAGCCTTGAGGTTCTCACCATGAGGGCCACCTTCGACCAACATCCTCATGTTCACACTGGGCAAGAGAACACTAAGATCCTCATCATCCAAATCACCTTCAGCCAAAGCCTCACGCAACATCTTATTCTTCCTCGCCTGATTCAAAGTCATCGGTCCGATAAACAACTGTCTCACCCAAGGGAAATGAGCTTCAAGTTTCTCATCCAATTCCTTCAATCTCTCCCTCTCCTCTTTGATCTCCTTCTCAAATTGTTCTTTGCTCGGCGGTCCGTGCGGTTTGGGGAAAGCTGTTGGAGCGAAACAATTTGGGAATCGATCGAGACCTTTCTGAGCTTCTTCAACATCGGCGACTTCGTCCTCGAGTTTGGAGATCATCCGGTTATGCTGGTGCCAAGCGTCTTCGTTCTTGAGGTAACCGTTGTGAGTTTGATCCCAACGGAGACGGGCGATGGTGTATTTCAAGGCGTTGGCGTGGTGAGCTCGGAGCATCGCGTAGAAGACGATGGGGTTGGTGGGGGTGATTGGTTTGGTGGTTGGGGAGATGGGGGAGAGTGGTGGAGTGGGGAGACCGACAGGGGAGAGGAGGGCTGGGTGGGTGAGCTTGTGGAGGGGTCCGTGGGAGACTGCGACTGCTGCCATGGTGAGTGTGTGGGAGTGAGTATGTAGAGTTTGGGTTGGTCTGCTTGTAAGCGTCAAGTTGTGGTAGTCTGGGATGATGGTGTTGGGGAGGAGAAATCGCCCGGTAGTCACCCTAGCTATACCTCGCTGGCTCGCTTTTCGCGTCCTTTGACAATGAAAGCTGAGACGCAAAACTGCCATGAATCCTTTCAGTCGCGCCCGACATGTTTGGCATTTGTTTGACGGGGCGCACGGATATTGAAAGACACCGGAAGGGTCGACCAACCAGGGGAAAGGCGCCAAAGGTGATAACGCTCAAGCGAGGTGTTGTAGTCGTCAAATTCATGGTGACCAGCTTGCCGACGATGTTTGGGCACTGTGAGAGCTGGCGCTTTCCCCCTCACCACCCTCCTCACCTCCTTCGCACGGTCATGTTACATGTCCGGTAATCAGAATCTGCTAGGTGAGCAAAGTATGTATACATGAGGGTATAAAGCAACAGTACTATCTATATCGTGTCTAGCATTACAAGGTCAAATCTTCGGTTTCTGTGCGTACGTCCTGCGGTACAGCTCATCCACGCCCTCGAGGTAGTAAGCTCCAGGCCAGATATTGTCGAGCGATCCCTGTGGAGTGTACTTGACTGCGTTGTGATTTGCTTCCCGTAGCTATGACGGTGTCAGCATGTAATACCCAGAATCTCGCAGATCGCCACATCTGCAATAAACCCCCTGCCCTCCCCAACATCGACCTTACTCCACACTTCCCAAACTCTGTCCTCGACCGTTCCGATCGCAATCCCTGCTCAATCTCCACGGTCGCCACTAACACCTCTCTCCCTCATGAAGCCTTTCTTTCCACTCTCCGATTCTGAAACACCGACCACTCGACTCACCTTCAGCGCCGAGACATACTCCTCACAAGGCCGAACCTCCATAGCCGCCAACCTCTCCCTCACCCTCATCGTCCTCACCATCTCCGTCGTCGATCCAACGACCCGGAACGCAAAGAAGCTAGCCGCACATCCCGATCCAAAAGCGTACATCCCTATTCTCTTCCCGACCTGGAGTCCAGCATTCAGCTATCCCATCCAGTCTTTCCGATATCAAAACTGACCGGTAAACCCTCTGGTGCACTGGAAAGAACGCTGGCCAAAGCTCCGAACAATGAAGCCGTGTACATATTCCCACAGCGTAAGACGCAATCAGTACCGGGAAGAACAGCGGATTTATAGTGATCTCCCGCAACGCCTAGGAAGGTCTTCTCGACTGTCTTGTCGGTGTATGTTTTCGTGGGGTCAGTGGAGCGGATGGAGTTGGGAATGGCGGAGAAAGAGGGCGATGTGGGATTGCGGAGGTAGTCCTGACGAAAAAATCAGTCGGGAAAAGCTTCTATGGCTGATAGGACGTACGTTATAGAAGAACCGAGCGTGACCCTTTTGGACAAGCTTTCCGTAAGGACTGCTCCGGATTAGCCTGACCCGTGCTCATTTAAATTTTTCTGATCTGGCTCACCTGTGCAGGCAAATGTAATCGAAACCTGCGATTCCCTCCTTCTCCTCGACATGCCCGTTAACATGGGCACCATTCCCGTCCACCATACCATTCCCATTGACGAGCTTCTCCGCCTGTCCTACGATCTGGCCAGCAACCTCCTGTATGGCATTGGACACCGAAGCGAGGGAGATCTTCTTCGCTGCTCGTGCTTTTGATTTGGCGACTTTATTGAGGTAGGAATTGTAGGCGTTATCGAGGGCGCCTAGGTAAGCGACGATTGTCCAAGGGCCATCAACGGTGGGCTTGACCACAAGGTCAGCAGGAGCGCCAAGAACAGTCATAGCTGAGCTCACGTATTCAACAGAGAGGTTAGGCTTGTAAAAATCCCAAGTATTGGCGATATACGTTCCATGAACAGCTACGTAAACCCCTCATCAGCTCCGATTCCACACTGATCAAACTCTGCCTTGAGTGCTGAAATTCGAGGCGACTCACGCTCCAAGACCAACGGCGCATCAGGCCCAATCAACATCGCACAAGCCCCCATCCCACCGACCGGCCTAGCGCTCCCCTCCTTATATATCGCGATATCCCCACACATGACGATAGCATTCCTCCCATCCCAACTCTCACTCTGTACCCAATTCACAGCGTTGAACAAAGCCGCAGTAGAACCGTAACATGCGTTCTTGTTGTCGATACCTTCAATATCGTGGTTCCCTGATCGGGAGAAGAGGTTCATGAGCACTGTCTTGGTGGCTTTTGATTTATCGATCAGGGTTTCGGTACCGACGTCCAGACGGCCTATGGAGAGGGGGTCGATGTGATATTTTTCGAGTAGTGATGAGACGACTATGTCAAAGTGAGCGTGATTGTGGTGGAAGTAGAAGACGAGGGGAGGAAGTGACGTACCGGTTAGGGCGACGGAGTTCACATCCTCCTTGTCATCCGTAAAAGCCATGTATTTCTGCCCCAAACCAATCGTATACTTCCCCTTACTCACTCCGTCAAACTCCTCGAGGTCTTCCTCGGAGATACATCGTTTGGGAACGTACAATTCCATGGCGAGAACACCTACATCGCGAGGACGTGAGGGGATGTCGTATTCAGAGGCGAAAGACATAGTGGGTTATAGGCTTGGATTCGGATGTATGGGCGAAAAGGGGTGGATCGAAATCGAACTTCAGTGAACTGCTGAATAAGGTGCTACTGGATGACCTGGAACTGTCGAAACGTAAAAATAGAAGATATCGAATGCCTGAACCGTCGTACGGTCTTTTCAGAAGTTTTGGGGGCTCGTGCCATTTTGTAAATATGACCCTGAAAAGCAATAACCGCGCCGTGCCTAGCGGCATACTAACCGAAGGGGGGTGAGCTGTTTCTTTGGGAAGGAAAGCACACGAGCAGGACGATGATTGCTCAACCGATCATCCATAACCATATGCATATCCTTGACTCTTCCCGCCAAGATCTAGTTCAGGCTTCCAATACGCTGCTGCAGGTCTATTCTGCAAGCTGGCCGTCCTCCGCCTCCGGCGAGTCCTCTTGTCTGTGATCCTCGGCTTTTCAAGCGCTATCGCTGGTACAGCGACTGCTGAAGAAGACCATTCCGGGTAATCCTCTGACATGGTACCAAGAAAGATGTTAGGTAAAGCAGGCGCACTGGCAGCGCGAAGGGCCCTTGATTCGTAATTCCTCCGGGAATATATGTGGTGATAGCTTGATGGCTCGCCGAGATTGGGAAAAATGACTTCTGCTTCGGAAGCGCGGATCCCCATGAGTACGGTGCGCATAGGTGGTAGAGGGATCAGGCGGGGATTTCTGCTATATGTCAGCTTGTCCTAGATTAGGAGATAGTACGCGTACGTGGGAAGGGGATAATCGGACCTGGAGGCAGGAGCGACACTTTGCAAATCCGGGACACCGAGAACAGGCGGAAGTCTACCGCACACTCAACATAAGCCTAGGCCTGAACAAGCTAGGTTCAGATCTGGTGAACGCACCTACTTTATCACCCATAATCGCCTTCGCTGGATATGAATCTCCGGCTCGAGCCAGATGTTCCCTCTCTTTCCGTCGCTTCTTCTTCGCATTCTGCTTCTCCGCCTTCGTCAATGGCTTCTGAGACGTCGATTCATCCTCATCACTGTCTTCGCCTCCATCAAATTTCGGCCGGGCAGTAGCTGGAATTGGAGGGAGGATGGAGGACATAAGCTGTTCATATTGATTGAGTAGCTCGGGTGACGGTACGAACGCGTCGGTTTCGTCAAACTCTATACTAGTTGTATCTGGACTGTCAGCTCGACTTTGCGGCGATGGACTATCCATGCTCGCATTGAGCGGTGTAGCCAGTAGAGCAACGAAAAGAGAGACAAATAGCTTTGCGTTCTCATGTCGATCACTGCACGTGACCTCAACAGGTATCGCCGCCATTCTCCGGTGCGCCGCCAGAGTAACTACTGTAAGTTTCACAGTTCTTCTGTCTGTGTTCTTTCATCGCAGGTTTGAAAGATGTATAACGGTATAGGCCTTGCAACAGCCCGTGGCAGGTTAATTCCTCTCCCTCTCGTGCCTCGACCACTGCTGACCATCCTCTAGCGGGACGAACGGCTACATCTCCCGTAACACCGCCGTCCTCCAAATCCGGGACGGTCCACCCGGCGGCGCATACGGCGGAACACGTAACTATGGAGACTTCATCGACGATCTCAAGGGTCCACCTGTACATCGTCAGCCGGACGCCGGGATCTTGGATCATGAGAGGAAGAGGAGGGTTGAGGTCAGGGTCATGGAGTTGAGGGATGAGTTGGAGGAGAAGGGGTAAGTCGGTTTTCTCTGCTGCAAAGGAATAATCCGCCCTTTCGTCCTTCTCCATTCGTTCCCGGTGAATTTTCCTCACTCCCAGCGCGGCTCTCGAATCCCACTTTCGCCTTATCGCAACCCTTATACAGTGCCCTAGCTCTGCGAATACAGCGCTCGAGGCGATCCGGTTAGTGAAGATACATGTTTACACGAGCTGCTTGTAAGGACCGCCTGTCCCAGATCAGGAGGATAACGTCGGGGGACGGCGCCTCAAGATGCCGACACTTTTCTTTAAGATCCCATCTCTCCCTCTCGCTCACCCTTGGCTCGCAGCTGTTCCTCTCTAGAGTGCCGCTGACGCGTTACAGTATGGACGAAGATACCATCGAAGACGCCGTCAACAGTCTCCGCGAAAAGCTGACAGCGCAATCCGCCCTGCTCGGTACGAAGAATCGACCGACCGATTCCCACTCCATTGCGGCAGCGAAGCAAGTCGAGATGTCCCGTTTAGGTCGTGCTCTCGGTGTCTCGGCAGATCACGTAGAAGGGAGGGCGTTCCAGCGCGAGACTGAAGAGGAAAGGGCGAAGAGGTTCGCAGACAGGGAGGAGAGGGATCGGGTGCGGGTTGAGGCTGCTTTGGCCAGGGAGAAGGAAGAAGAGAGAAGGAAGGCGGAGTGGGAAGAGAAGGAGAAGATCAGGCGGAGGGAGGAGTATAGGAGGTATGTCTGCGCTTTGAGCAATGCTGCACTGCTGATGCAGCTACAGGCAGCAGGAAGCTCAGAAGGCTCGAGATGCACCAAGATGGGCAAGGGATGATTCCAGGTCGCCACCTCCTCGTCATGCAAGGGATACTTTACCATCCCTTCCGCGTCGAAGGAGGGGAGCATCGCCGCCCCCTCGTTATAGGCGAGATGCTTCGGTGTCCCCACCACCTCGGCGCAGACGTAACAACTCAAATTCTCCACCTCGCCGTTGGCGGTCTGACTCAGACTCTCCACCTCGTCGCCGACGCGAGGATTCCGAGTCTTTACCACGCCGTCAGCGCGACTCGCCACCCCCTCGTCGTCAAGCATCACCTCCACGAAGACGATACGATGACTCACTGCCGAGACGACCTGAGCCAGCCAAGCGACGCTCACCCTCGTCAATTCGTCCTCGTGCTTCTCCCAGCTCACCTCCGCGCCGAGCCCGCTCGCCAATCAGATCGCCGCCTCGAAGGGTTCGACCGCATTCGCCGTCTCTCTCCCCGCCCACGAGAGGTCGTCCCCGATTGCCATCCCCAGTCCAAAATAACGGTAGAGTGCGACCACCGATTGAGTCAAACTCTCGTTCGCCAAGCCCGAGAAAGAGATATTCTTCAGACTCCCCTCGGCCTCCTCCAGCTCGGAAGCCAAGGTATCCAAACGAACCGGACTCCTCGCCGCCTGGTCGCAGAATAAGATCCCCAACGAATTCGAGATCCCCTTCGCCTGCCCGAAGGAGAAGGTATACGTCGGATTCGGATTCAGTGACATCGCCGCCGCCGAAAAGGGGCCGCCCGCGATCTATCTCAAGTGCTAGCGAGAAAAGTCGTAGTGAGAGGAGTATGACACACGAGCCGGATAGGCGGAGAGCGCAGGATGCGATGCCGGAGAGGCGGTAGGCGGTGCAGAAGGGAATAGTATGAACCCGAAGCCTTGACAATGATTCGTTTTATGAGATGGAATCTATGAGAAGCCAATGGTTTCTCGTCGGTCCTTGGCGGACTTATGCATTTACAATGATGTACGATGATGGACGCCACCTCTCCAAGCTGATCTACCGCATGAAGCGTCTACCCTCTACGCCTCTACAACCTTTGACCTTGAGCTCAGCGGGCACCTTTCGCTCCATTCCTGAACTCCACCCATTCGGCATAAGTCGCTCCAGCTTTCTCACTCCCATAAACTTTCACCTTCAAACTTCTCCAAACCTCATCCCCGACCTCGACCCGTCCTTTCCATCCAGCTTTCTGAATAGCGCTCATAACAGTCTCTTCCCGGGTCCATCCTTGGTCCGGACATATTTCAGGGAGGTATGTAGCTGATAATGTCCGCCGATGTGAGGTTGAGCTGGATAGGGAGAAATGTGAGGGGGAAGAGGAAGAGGAGGAAGGTTGAGGGAAAGTTATATGGATACCGTGTTGACCTGGTGTCCATGCTAATGGGTCTGGGATTGGGATGAAGGGCGTTAAGAGGGAGACGCTGCGAAGTGAGGCGAGGTGTTAGCAGAGCTGAGCTTCCTAATATCCATTCAAGAGAGTTATCCAGACGGAGGATTTCGAATGGATGGGTGGATGATTATTTTGGAACGATAGGATAGAGAAGGGGGTAAGGACTTGGACCTACTTGCAAGAGAGATAAGGGAGCTCAGAGGGTTTGATAGGTGAGAACCGATGATCTTTCAATGCACTGACCCGGCCAGTCAGCCTCATTTAGCCTTGACCTGTAGTAAGGGGAGAGGGGAGAGAGCATACCTGACGAGAGCGTAATCCGTCAGACCTTTAGCTAAAGGCATAGCTGAGAAATTGCCTATACATCCTCTCAATCCGGGTTTCCTCGATGACGATCCTCGGCCACCGCTGGTGTTCCATGTGACGAAGAGTGCGCTGTCGCTACCATCAGCTCGACATCCTTTCAGTCGCTTGACAAGTAGGACGAGTGTCGTGAAGGGGCAAAGGAGCTTACAAAGGCGCGTTCGGGTTCTCGAAGGGCGGCGAAATCGGTTCTCTCCCTTCGAAGTGAGCTGAGAGGACGTCGAGGCAGTAGAGAGCGTGGAGCGGGGTACAGATTGGGGTGGAAGGGGGTGAGGGGGTTGAAGGTTGGGTGAGAGAGGATGATGAGGAGGGTGTTGCGGAGTTTGACATCACTGATTAGAGTTGGATGTTCTACGTAGTTTTAGGCTGGGTAGAATGACGTCTGGAGGATTCAGTCTGTAGTTGTCTATGGTCAAGATAGGGTTGTTGAGTGTGACTAGGGGAAATAAACGATCCCAGGCTACATGATTGAGTTTTGCCACCACTCACGAGGTATCGGCTACACGCGACTCGCTTTCCTTTGATCAAAGCGAGATAGGTCGACAAAACCCCATTTTATCTTTGTTTCTTTATCTGCTACTTTTAAGGATTACACTGATCACTGGCGTCAAAGACATCTGATTCCCTTCTGGCTCTGTCTCTATCTGCCTGCTTCAGCTTATCCACACTACTTGGAACTTTTCGGGAGGGCTGCTCAGACCCCCCGTCCCGACGCGTCATGCAACCCCCTTCCAAACGGCAACTCCGGCCAACTTCCTCCCTTCCTCCAACCACAGCCGAGAAGTATGGCGAACAGTTTGGTATCTCTGATGAGGTTCAAAAGGCGCTACAGAACGTTGGGCCGAAGGGCCGCTTTGGTAAATCATTCTGCTTCATTATTTACTCGAGACGTGCTGCTGATGACGATCAGCTGTTTCACAGGGTCGCTCTTTCGACCGGACTCAGTCCTACCCCATCATCCCTACTTCCTCGGTCAATCAGTCTCCCTCCAGCTTTCAAACCGCTTCCGAGACGTACGCAGAAGCGCAGCATATCATCAATAAAGAACTCCTTCGAGCACGCGAGCTCAAACCATACTCCCAAACCTTAGAGCCATCAAACTCCGACCTGATCGCCGACGCGAAACACGCCACAACTGAAAGACAATTGATTCGGACCGACGAGATGGATCGCAGAGATAGGAAACGACGTTCCTCCCCAGCCGAAGCCGAAGCAGAAGCGACCGATACCGAAGTCGCCGAAGACGACGAGATGCCCGAACTCGATACTTCCGCTTCAACCTCCAACGACGCAGACGACTTCCCACCCGTCTTTCGATCACCTAAGATTTCACAGCCTGAGCTGTTCTCCAAGCCGGTGCAAGCGGTACCGAACGGGCGGACGGTGAAGGGTTTACCTGGGAAGAAGGGGAGAGGTTTTGGGAAGACCGTTTCGGCGCCTGTTGGGGGATTGGGCAACTGGAGTGGTGCAGGCAGTGGGGCTGGGATGGATGTTGACAGGGGGATGGAGGATGGGTTCGATGTCAAGGAGTGGGCGGCTTCGGAGGAGTTTTAGGGGGAGCGGACGCATATTCACAGCAAGTCCTCTACCATCACTTGCCACGGCGATCAGATGGGTTTTTCCTGTTGGACCAGGTTCTCAGACTCGGGTGCATGACGCTTCCTCAGTGTATCGTTGCATCGCCATCTATGTATATATGTATCCACAAGTGTGCCATATCTTTCTTCAATGTATCGTACTAATTTCCCTCGGCTCCCTACATCTTCCTCACTCAGAAACTTCCTTTGCTCCGAGAGACCCTTTCCAACCTGATGACTTCCTTCTCAAGTTCTGAGACGGACTCTCTTGCAGAAACGAGATTCTGCGAGCGGATGGCAGTGTCAGCGCTCTCCGCCTGTGCCTTGATGGTTGTCGGAATCGATGGCTCGGCCTCGGGCTGGTCGTAGTCATTGACCTCCGAGAGCCAGGGCTCCATGCGGGGGTACGCCAAAGCCACGCCCTTGATGAGCAAAGGTGGCCGTTTTTTTCGACAAACTTTCCAGCTCCTCCTCGTGTTTCGCAAAGGCGTTCTGCATGAATGGGGATGAGCTCGCGGGCTCACTTGGCCCGGAAGCCCTTTGGCTGCAGTGCAAATTTTCTTGCAAGCCCTGCACCGCTTTCAACGTGCCGGATTGCCTCCGAGCGGGCCTCAAGGTTCCTCCTTCGCGAGGAGAGGCCGCTCAACGGCCCAGCCAAACCGTCCTGCTTCGGCGTCGGAGAACGAGATCTGTTTCGCTCTTTGCCATAGGACGATGGAAACCTCTTGTAAGGCCTTCTGTCCGTCATCCTTGATCAGTGATTGATCTGAGTTGTGAAGAAACCTTGTGATATACGTTTGTCTGGTAATAAGGTGTGGGATATGCAATTGTTGGGATTTCTGACGAAACGGAGCAGACTTTATAACTCACAAGTCTGTGAGAGAGAACGATGGACGTAGCTGCTCATCAATGGAGATACAGAGCGATCTGTTCCGACAGAGAGAAAGGTTGTACCATCATTCGTTTTTCCCGGGCTCATGTGGCAAAAAGCTATGATATCTCCTGTGGGTAATAAAAGAGGCTCGGTCATTCACTTCAAGCTACATCGAGGAAAAGTCTCTGCACTGTTGTGAACAGGCCCATACAACGCAGTGTTCCTCCTGATATTTTGAAATCAATGCCTTACCCGGGAAAGAGCAATTAGATGGGCAAGGGCGCGGACAAATTGGAAGAGCAGTTCCCAGATCGCGACCTCTACGCATGGGCTTCGAAGCCTTGAAGCCCGTTGGTGAAGCTCTAAAACCATTGGAAGGATCGTGATGCCAGTATCGACATAAAATTCGGAAAGTAAAGTCAGTGTATCGTGACTGGCAATAAAACGAGCTTCGTAGAAGCTTTCCAAGCTGCGTTTTTTGTCCGTGAGGCGCTGTTTTGTGTCCATCAGGTAAAACCCCAAAGCGTTGGTTGAGAGTTCTTGCGGGCGAATGGATCGTGTTTGTCCGCGTAGTGCTTAAAGGTTGATGAAGCCTTATTTGATCATGAGTCGGCGATTGAGACAGAAATGGATGGGAACTATCGCTCGCGAACGGGCGTCTCCCGTTTGCTGTATGTCGTACTACTCACAAGCTTCTTAAAGATACAACCACCTAGCGGATCTCCTACTGAAGGGAGAAGCCTACGATCTAATCAATCTTAGGCTGGCAGCTCACATCCACATGAAGTTGTGAACACTGTGAAGCAGTTTTAAACCGATCCGATGGCAATGCCAAGCTTACAAACGGTGTATCTACGGGGAAGGCCCATAGTGCAGCATCGCATGAACGATAATCGCCAAACATTGTCAATACACTGCATTCATGTATGCACAGATAATCCTACACTTACGTCCACGTGTTATCCTCTTCCTCTACCAAAGGCTGCCCGCATTCACCTTCTTCCCCTGCTGATCCAGTAACGCCTGTGCCCTCCGGCCACGCTTTTTCTCTCCTTGTGGTCTCGTCTTAGGCTTGACGAGGTTCTCAACAAGCTCCTTGGCTTGAGAAATGGATGCTTGATCATCGGGCTTTGAGCAAAGCATCTGAATCTGCGAAAAAGTTTTAGCATACTCAGTCTCCTCCGTATCCCATCTTTTGGTCAACCAATGCATCTCGCTACGAGCTTCCTCGACCACAGATCCGCTGGAAATAGGTGCTGCGTTGTTTGTATTCGGATACGTGGTATCCTGCTGCGAGTTCGCTTGCCGGGGAGATTTTTGTCAGCTGCCTGCTTTGTGGGCCGAAATTGTGGACTGACAGTACTCACCTGATGCAGCCAACGACAGATTGGAAACAAGCATCGAGGCCCGCCTCTTGGCCCATTCTGAGTCCAACTGCGAGAGTTGTTGGATTTCCGATAGTTTCGGAGCGTAAAAAGCGTAACGAGGGTGGAGCAGGTCTCTGGTGCCAATGAACGTTTCGATGTAATCCATGGCCTCAATGACAAAGTCTCTTGGGGGTAAAGGCAGTGAGCTTGCCGGAGCACCGCCTACCGTTGACATGGATGTTGGCTTCCGGGTACGGGCTGAGGATTTTTTAAGGCCAGACTGCCAAGGCGTCACCGACAATTTTCGGGCAACATCGGTACACAAGAAAGAAACTCACAGGTCCTCGGACCTTTCGCCGGGTTTCTGGCCTTGACGTCGTCGATTTTGACTTCCCCGATGCGTAACCGGACGAGTCCAAGCCGCTTGTGAGCGAAGTGCGGTTTGGCGACAAGGGGCGTAAGGATTTCTCTGCTTCAGTTTGGACCATTGTTGTTCTTGTTTGCTGATCGTGATGGTTATCCCTGCAGTTCTGTTAGGATGCGCAACGAGTGGGAGTGAAATGAGGACGAGGAAAAAGCGAGAAGCGTGGGCAGACACGTAGCAGCTTGTTGTAAGAGAGTCATGCATCTATCAAAGGAGGCTCCTGTTGACATCACCACAGCTGCAGAAAGGACGAGTCCCATTGATTTGCGTAAAGGCATTGAAGCCATTTGAAATACGCTTCCGGGGGCAGAGGGAGACCGACACGATTGCAAGAAGTATTTCAGCGGGGGAAACAAGGGAGAGCAGGCCTTTCAGATACCGCTTCCTAGAGACCGAATCGAGATGGTCGCGGGGACCGAGTATCGCGAAAGATTACACGATTGCTTTCAGTTTTCACGTCAACGTCCATATATCCCTCGATCTTAAATAAGTTTCACTTTCAGTTTTGTCGCGACGACGTGAGCGAGACTAGCAATGTCACGACGGATCAGGAACTTCTTACCTATGATTGACACAAATGGAAATGAGCTAAAAATCGACGCCAAAGAAGGCCCCGCTTGGGAATTGTCAAGATCCACGTGATCTTCGCCTTTCGTTTTAGTCCGACAGATCCTGACCCCGATACTCTCTCAACAATCGTCACATTTCATCTGTTGATACTTCCGCAATAAATCTGAAACCTGCGGTGCGACTTGATCGAGGAATCATCCATTTAAACTTAGATCTTCGGCATCACGAACGTGCGCGATACCAACAACATACTTTTGCCGCACGAGTACCACGTTTTCAATCTTCATCATCAACAAGCGACCCGTGCCCACACACAATCCTTTCGTGACCTGATCAGCGGAAGTTTAAGTGATCACTCAGCTTTGAACAAGCTTCTCCTCTCTTAGCTCAGCTTCGAACTACCCAGCTGCCTGGCATGCGAGAAAGAGAACTTCACACCTCGCAACGTTGTCAGTTCCGCATCTCCCACATCCACTCTACGTTTCCATGGCTGACCAGCCGCTTAATCCCATAGATTTGGTGTAGAACCCTTGTCTCACCCACCTCGCCGCCATTCATGACTATCCCGCCATCGTTATCACCTGCAAAGCTTCGCCATGACTCCCACATACCTCTCACTCTCCCACCAACCATCTCCCCTCGTCTTGATCGTACCAAGAGCAAAGGCAAAGAGCGGGAAAGACCGCCCTTGGTCCGCGAAGTGGGGAGTGCGACCATCTCCCTTCGACAGGATATGGTGGAGCGACTCGTGAGTGAGGATGAAGGGGATCTCAATCGTCCTGGACCTTCTCGTCCGAGGAAGGTCAGCTCTGGCCAACCTGAACCGCCTAAATCTCGCCCTTTCCCCAAAGTTCATACCTTGACCCCACCTCGAGCACGTCGTCCTCGAGCCAACTCCATCCACCTTCCTCCTCAATCCAACGGCGTCGACCGGTCTTTCTACCTTTCTCATTATTCCACAGACCAGCAATACTCCTTGAAACAAGGCGATGTCAACCTCGAGCTCGGTCTGGGAGATGACTTCGACATGTCCTTCGGAGAAGCTCTCCGTCGAGGGCTTGGAGGGCAGGAGATGGCCCTTCCTCGGCAGGCTTTACGCGTCCTCTCCGAGGCGAAGGATAACCTCGACTTACACATGATGGGGAAGCAGGGCAGGAAGGGGAGCATCGGGATGGGACTGTTCAGAGAGAGTCGAGCAGCGGCTCATGCGGCGATGCTAAAGGTCAGGAAGAAGGATGAGATGATCGAGGAGCCTTCTGCCAGGACCACAAGCCCAGCTTCTGACCCTCCTGCTTCGATCAGAGGGATGCCATCACGGAGAGACCGGGAGACTTTGGAGGACGAGGGGATGGAGTATGCTACTTCAGCGGGGATCCAAGTCGTGTCTTCGCCCTTGTTGCCGGACCGTCTCACACCGCGCAAATCCAGGCACAGTATTGACGAGACCATCAACTCCCCACTCGAAGATGATAGTGGGTGGACTACAACCTCGACCGGATCTGTCGTCTCAGAAGCTGAGGAAGAGGAACGGATCAGGCGGGAAATCGACGATGACCTCGAGGGAACGGATACGGGGAGTGATGAGGAGAGGATGACTGTCCCTCTGCAGCCTTTCAACCACGCGGTTGGGGGACATAGCAGTATCTACAACTTCACCCGACGAGCCGTTTGCAAGGTGAGTCAACCAACTTGAGGTGATGGATGACGCTGATGCCTCTGTAGCCCCTGGTCAGTCGGGAGAACCTGTTCTACGAGGAAGTCGAACGCCTTGCTCCCGCTCTCCTGACTTTTATCCCACGATATCTCGGGGTCATGCTCGTCAACTACCGACGTCAGATGCGACAAGGCACCGAAGACACAGCCACTCCTCACGATGTCGGTTCCCGGTCCCCTTCCGTGTCCCATCCTCCGACTCCGGGCTCCCATCCTCTCCTGCACAAGTCATCCACCGGACTCACCCATCCGGGGACAACGGAGGACGTGGAGATCCCGGAAGTCTCGCTTGACTTCAATCGCCATGTCGTCCCGGACTGGTTGTTCAGGTCGAACGCCCGCGATGATCGAGGCAGAGCAAGAGCTCGAACCCCTCGACGATCTTTTGACGAAGGGAACCCGCCACACGCGATGCTTCGGCCCTCATCAGCACGGTCACAAGAGTTCGTCAGACAAGGTTCTCACTCCCCTACGACATCGATCGGGCAGAACTCGCTACTCTCCGGCTCGCCCAGTCTGAGACCGTCCGCCTCCCTCTCAACGACTTTGCCACAGCCAATCGAGGAGCATGAGGAGCTGAATCCTTCCGCTCCAACCCCGTCAGCATCGCCCAGCTTTCCCGGTACGCATCTCCACCACACCTCGTCCTCACCGATCCTTCCATACCGCTCTCGTCTCGATGCTTTATTCCCTACGAACGACTGCCATGCAAGCGGCTACGCCTCTCCGCATCCCATGTTCGGCGGAACTGGCTCAACCACTGTCAATACCAAGCTGAAAGATCACGTGTTCGCGACGATCCTCAAGCGGCTGAAGAAGAAAGGGATGCAACCCCCTCATAAGCATGAGGATGACGCGGATGATGAACGAGAGACTCGCTCGATCCGTACGGGCAGGAAGTGTCGCCGAGGCAAGGTTGACCTTGCGGCGAGTGCGAGCGCGAACGCACGTGGACTGCCAAAGGATGACGATCCCATTCGCCGCACGCAAAGCGATGTGATCCTCTCCGAACGTGGAGGGAATCAGCGCTTCAAGCGAGAGGACAGTACCGAGCGCGGCTTGTTCCCGATGGAAGAGCTCGACGATACTCACCTGTCCATGCGCTCAAAGCCAATCGCTACGCTCGCATCTGGATTACGACCGATGAGCACTACCACCATTCCCGAGTCATCACCCGTCCCACCCTCGCCGTCTGTCTACCCTTCATCTGTAGGCGACGATATTACCCGGCAGGAGCTTTTCATCTTCATGGAGGACCTCACGGGACGGCTGAAACATCCTTGTGTGCTTGACCTGAAGATGGGTACAAGGCAATATGGTTACGATGCCACACCGCTGAAGAAGCGGAGTCAACGGAAGAAGTGTGACTTTACGACGAGTCGGACGCTTGGAGTCCGGATGTGCGGGATGCAAGTGAGTCCAGCATGTATTACTATGTATCAAGGCTGACATACCGTTAAGGTTTGGAATAACACCACCCAGTCCTTTGTCTCCAAGAACAAGTATCGTGGACGTGAGATCAAGACGCCTGATTTCTCTCGTGTCCTTCGGGCTTTCTTGTATGACGGCAATCACCTCCTCAACGAACACATCCCGGTCATCATCCAGAAACTGCATAACCTCGCTGCGATTATCCTCCAGCTCGACGGATTCAGGTTCTACGGCTGTTCACTCCTGCTCATTTATGATGGCGACAAAGATACTCAGCAGTACTATGCTCGTCATGCTCGTGACCCGGTGGAGACAATCGATGAGGAAGATGAGTATGCGGAACATCGACATCGACCCAGTCGGTCGAACCATGATCGAGAATCGAAAAATGATGCGGCAAGTCGAAGGAGTCGGAGTGTCGATCTCAACAGTCACATGAAGGCGCCCGAGCACGATTCACACCAAACACGAGCGTCCAATTTCCGCCGTATCAGAGGAGAAGTGAACATTCGAGTCGTAGATTTCGCGCACACAACCACTGGACGAGACTTCATCCCTTTCCCACCAGGTACCGACGACACGACGGATCTCGGGAAAGGATACGATACCCGGATAGATGAATCGACGGGTTCGGCGATGGCTAGGTTCCCACCGAAACACCCGAATCAACCGGATCTGGGGATCGTCTACGGCCTGAAAAGCGTTTGTGAGGCTCTGAGGGAGATATGGAGGGATGAGGTGGGGGAGAAGGAGTTGGGGGAGTTGGTGAATGAAGGTATATTCGAGAAGGCTTTTCCGAGTGTTTTCGAGGCGGGGCATCTCTCGACTTAAGGCGAGGTTTGCCTGGGTATTACGCGTTCCCGATCTTCTTGATGGATCATGCAGAAGTATTCACGTGGACGAACGGAGGTTCTCCCCTCGTCTCCTCTTTGGTACGCTTCGCACGTTCAGGCTGTTTGTCCGCAGCCATGCTGACCTTATTCTTCGTGTGAGCTCATGTGCCTTCCAACTACGATTGATCGTGCTTCTCTTGCTTCCTTGCATCTTCTCCGGGATTGCCTTCTATGCGGTGATGCATCCCAAGACAACAACAAGCAAATGCAGAGACAACCGAAAGCATCCTGAAACCCAATCACCTCAAAAGCCGGGCGGCTTAGGTCTAAAACCCGGATCGCCACCACCACCGCCCATCCCCTGTCCTCCACCCGCTCCACCAATTTGTTCAGAGCCAGGCAACCTGGCCCCACCTCGAGCCGTTCTCAGGACTTCTAATCTGGCCCACTTTTGAGCGTCGGTACCTTGACCTCGGACGCCTATATGTTGGTTCGACGCAGGGGGATCCCAGAGGTTGGAGTAGCCGGGTCTGAGGTTGGGGTTGGTCATCAAAGGATGTGCCTCTACCGGCTTATCAGTATGATCTTTTCTTTTCCAACAGGTGAAAGGGGGAGACAGACCGGTGTTGAGAACGTAATCGTCAAGCGACATGACATCCGGCTCAGACTGCAACAAGAAATGATACCTACCATCAATCATCAGCTCCGTTTCCTCAAACCAAACCAAAGCACAGGAAGTGAAAGAGAGAGAAGGCGAGGAAGAGAGGGAGAGAGCAAGAGAACCCACTTGAAAGTCTCTGCAAACATGAAAGATTCCATATTATCCCCATACCGATATTCCTCTTTTGTAACATCCACGATGGACGATATCCCTCCGGAGACTTTGGCGACGCTCATCCAGGAGACGAATATCTTCCATCCTTTTTCTTGCCATTTCCGATCACCGGTCAGTCGGTACCTAGGTGTGGACCATCACTCATCAGCACAAGATTCCCGGAACACATTCCAGAGTCAAAGACAGAAGTTGACGACGGTGAAGAAGGTGAACCTGAACCGACATGTAGAAGATCGATTCGATAGTTTCAGGCCGATTGATGCCCCTCCCAACGACCTTCTTCGCCCCAGGTGGACTCCCACTCAATCTCTGAACATATTCCTCCTCATGACCTTCCCCAAATTCTCCTTCACCGGCGAACTCGACCGGTTCCCCATCTTTATTCCACCTCAACACACCATTCCGATCAGAGTGTATCAACGAGGAATCGATCGGTTCTTGACCTAATAAAGGGTGATAAGGTCTTCCATTGAGAGTGAAGTTTTCGTACTCCACAATGGAAGGATCGAAAAACTCGACTACTTCTGGTTGGAGACCGGTTGGAGTGGCCACGGTGAGCCAGTAACACGATTGGGTGAACCGTTGTGCGTCTACCAGGTCTTGGTCCCGATCGAGGAGGCGAGATCCGAGTCCGAGCATAGCTCCAGCGAAACAAGTGAGGTGCTCGATCTCAGGGATCAACCGACCACCTTCGACTTTCCCCAGTGCCAAGATATCGCGATTAGGAACAACGCTGATATCAATATAAAGAACCTCTTTGACTCGTTCGACACTTGCTTCGTATATCCTCCTCCATTGTTGAGCTACTTCCGACCCGCCGAGGAGCTTGTAAGTCTTGATCAGATACTCGTAGTAGCTATCCGCAAGACCACCCAACGAGAAAGCACCTCCAAGCGGGGCTTGAAGTGACGCGTCGGGTTGAAACCACAATGGTAAGAGCGGTTCATTGATCGACCGGGGAATAACCCTCTGTTCGAGGTAATCCATGGATCGTTGAGCAAGGTCAAACCATTTGCGATCGCCTGTAACTTGGCTCAAGCGTATGAGCTCAAGACTCATACTCCCGACTTCAGCAATGGATACCGTCGATAGTCGATATCCTTCGCCTTGTCCACCCGGATCGATCCGTCCAGCAGGTAATCCAGACCTCGTATTGAACGCTTTCCCCAGAATCTCCGCCAACTCAACCGCTCGTTCAAGCAACAACCCATCTCCCGATAAGTCGTAAGCACCGAGTAGACCGCCGAGGTACCGGATACAAGTCTCAAACACCGGCATGGCGACTGTCCGATCTCGTACCACCGTCCAAACCTCTACCGGATCCTCATCGTCATCGGTTGGTTGAGGTTCCGAGACGTAGCCTTGTGACCAATCTCGACCGTTTACCCAGTGTAAATTTAGCTGGTTGACGTGAGTGCGGCAAAGGTTGTATTCATCTGAGAAACCCATGATCAGGAGGGTGTCGAGGGTGTCGATGATGGAAGCGCCCCAGCTGCGAAGCACGAGCGTCAGCGAGGGCCCTGTCCTCTACAAAGTCGCAGGAATCAGGTCGACGTATGTAAAAATAGAACTTCATTTGGAGGGTATGGCTGAGCTCCACTCACTTGTTGAAAGGGTCCGACGGTAGTAACGAAACAGGTTTGATCTCATCATGACCTGCACCTCATCAGTCAAACCCCTTCCTTGACCTTCAACCAAGCCAGAAAGAAGCCGACCACCCACCCCAAGCGTAATCCTTATAAGCCTGCCAAGCCCACGCAAACCCCCTCCTCACAGCATCCCTCCTCTCCTCCCTAACCACCTTCTGCGCTTCACTCTCCCACCCTTCCCGTCCCCTAGCGAAGCCCTCCCACTGAGCCCTCCTCATCTCACTCCTCGGTCCATCCCAATTCTCTGGCCCGACCCAAGTCTGGCTGAACGATTCGGGTGGAATGGTAAGTCCTTGTGAAGTGGGTGTCTCTGGAGGTGGTTCGGAGATGATTTCTCGAAGTCGTTCGTCAGGGAAGATCATGATCTCCGGAGGAGCGAGGAAGTCTGCAAACGTGACTTCTGGGAAGAGGGAAGATGGAGAAGGGAGGAGAGCTAGGTTTGGATGCATGGGTGCGATGTAATCGTCAAACAACACCGGATATTCCTCTTCTTCCCCTTCTCGTTCCTCCCCATCGATAGGAGTAGTAGTAATCGCCGTGGTCGTATCCGAAATCGAACTTGATTTCCCGAACGGTAACCCAAATCCCCATCCCCAACCTTTCGATCCCTCCCCCTCCTCCTCTTCACCAACAGCTCCTTCCTCCCAAATATCCTCAAGCTCCCCTGCATCCCCTTCAGCTTCTCCTTGCCAATCCGGAGGTCCAGGAACCAACCGAGTCGAATGGCTCGAACCACCACCCAAGTCCGAGAAATACACAACGATTCCTGCGGCTAGAACGACACCTAGTATCCACCTCGCTCTCCGGGCAACGAAACGACGTGCATATCGAGTCGAGGAGAGACCTGTCTCGATATCGTATTTCGTTGAATGATCGATCTTGGGTGATATCATGCCCATCTTCGCGGCGATCCCCACAGCTCCAATCGAAAACGGAGAGGGAGGAAGGGGAGGAGGGGAAAAAACTATACACAAGTAGGAGAGGGGGATTAAAGGGATGAAGGATGGACAGGGGCCAGATTTACTCTTTCAACTCTTGATTGGCATGGTAAAAAAATGGATGCCAGAGGCGTACGATTCGTGTGCATATCCCCCACTTATAAATGGGTAAGAACGTGTCACACGTCATCATCATAATTTATCATACCCTTACAAGGTGGTGATCCCGCCAGACACACCGACACATCCAATCGGCGCCACAGCAACCTCCTTCCTCCAACTATCAATCGCCTTCTCCGCTTCAGGTCCAGGCATCACAGGAGGTAGCGCATACTCCATCGGACCTGGGGCTGGGAACGACATCGAAGGATATTCCATCGGCAGCATCATCGGATACCCAGGGTACGGATAAGACATATGAGGAGAAGGCGCCCACATTTGCGGACGGAATGGCGGCTGACCCATCCCATACGGACTGAAGGACATACTCGCTCGATGTGCTTGTTCCCTGTTCCACCATGCATTCCCCATTCTCGCTTGTTCCGCTCCGAGGATTTGACGATAGGCTGCATGGCTGTGTCGGTATCCGAGTGGGAGGTCGGCCTCGATTACGGGTGCACGAGGGGTCCGAGATTGACGGAGAGCGAGGGGCACATCGTCGTCATCGCCGCTACAAATTTCGAGCTGATTATCCCGCACATGAGAGGCAGACATGCCAAAGCGATTACCGCTGCCACCAACTACGGGGGAAGAAAGGTCGATAATCAACGGCGGGACATGCCTCCTTCCAGGTGATTTGGCGAGACTCGATAACGGGACATCCCCATACTCGTCGTCCGGACTCTTGTGCTTGATGACAGGAATAACCTTCGAAAGTGGTACATTATCCTCAGACTCGTCTGATTCCATATCATTCGTTGCGATCGATTTCCCTTTGCCCTTATCGATTTTCCGTTTTCGTTCGTGGGCACGATCCGACTCCTCATCACTACTCCCGAACCATTCTCTTACTCCAAGCTGACTTGGGGCCGCTTGTCGAGGAATATTCTCGGTGAGCAAAGGTAGTGCCGGCGGAGCGGCTTTGATCGGGGAGTACCTCAAAGTCGGCGGAACGTTCGATGACCGCTTGATCGGTGAGATCTTTGGCAAGCTTATCGATGTCGGCAGACCACGTTCAACCCTGTGTGGCGAGATCGTGACCGGGTCGATCACCTTCCCCTTCCCCTTCTCTTTCCTCCTCTTCTCCTTTACCGCCTCCTCAGCTTCCTTCTGTATCCTCACAACTTCCTCTCGCTCCTGGATGATCTTCAGCTTCGCCATCTCCTTCTCCCAGAGCTGGTCGACTCCAAAGACGGATTTAGAGCTGGATATTCGGTTCCTTCCTTCTTGGGCAGCGCGTAGATCACCATTCGAATCGAATTGTAGCAAGGATTTTCGAGCTTGGCTGGGGTCATCGGTTGCAGCTGGAGGACTGCTAGGCGGCTCAAGGGAGTCTCGCCGGGAAGTCCTAGCCATCATCGCTGGTCTGGAATCGCCAGTAAATACCCTATGACAGAGCGTCAGCCATATGGACGGGACGGTACTTATGCCTGCAACGGATATGGGCCACACACCTCTGCTTCCCCCTCATGGCCTGCTTCCTCGCCTCAAGCTGATCCATCAGACTAGTGCCCTGTCCCCTCCACATCAGCCAACGCCCTAATTAGTTTCCTCTGCGACGCACGTAGAGCTTGCCAGGTCTCCGCCCCGCTCCGCCCATCGCCCGCTCATTCTCCATCCCGCCTTCCTCCTTCTCCCCATCCTGACCTTCCACCTCACCTTGATCTTCCACCTCACGTCCAGCAAAGGAGCTACTCCGAAACGTCCTCCCACTGAAACTTCTCGGCAATCCCCTCCCACCTCCCACCAGGATACTCGTCCTACTCCCCGGCGGTAAAGGTTTCTCACCAATCACAAACCCCTCGGGAACATTCCTCGGCGGTGAAGGTACACTCTCCCTCCCTGAAAGTGGAGTAGGCATGACCAGCGTCTTCGGCCGGAGTGATTGTCGATTCACTCGGTTGAAAGAGGACGACGACGAGTATCGATTCGGGATGAGCGGACGACCGAATTGTTCGGGAGTCGGGACATCGTCAAACAGCCTTGAGATCGGTCGAGCTGGTTCTTGTGTTTGGGTTTGTGGTGAAGTGAGAGACGTCTGGCTGATAGGTCGATTTGTAGAGGAATCGAAGCTTTCCCTGCGTTGCGCTTGGAGGACTTTCGGATCGAATCTCGAAGCCAGTTCAACTGGAGGAGCACGTATCTCGAAGGGATTTGGAGTATCCAGACCCTCGACCTCTTCTTCATCCAGCGCACATCCAGAAGGAGTGAGATTCTCGCTCCATACTGAGCAAGGACGGTCATGAATCGATACTGGTCGATGGAGGGGTGATGCAGGAAAGGAAGCCATGAGCGGGTTCGAGATCCGCCTCTCCTGCCTTCCTACATCCTCAGCCATTCGAAGAACTCTCTTGGCGTTGTTGAGCGCTTGATCGATACTAGAACTCCTGAGATGCTGCATCGATCCTCGTCCCTCCACGATCGGATCGAGTGATCCAGATATACCAGCTCGCACATCATTCCCTTCGTTCCCTACGCCATCATGCACATCCAAATGCACCGATAGTGCTCTTTCGTTCAAAGGCGTGCTAACAGCTTTCACCCTCGTAGCGTCCACACTTCTCAGTGGTAGAGGTGGCTGAGGTGGGGAGAGGAGATGGTTCGGTAGATCCCATTGTGATATCGATAAGTCGAGTGCGCCTTCTTCGTCCTTTTCTACCAGTTCCTCGTTTACCGGTCTGGAAGCAGGTTGAAGTGAATGTGGGCGGGAGTGAGGGATAAGTAGGTGATCGATTGGCCCGGACTGGAAAGGCTGAAATATGGCTGACTGCCGGTAGGATACTGCGGCTGAGGAAGGGTCGGTATCATTGTCGTACTCTACGTTGATATCAGCTTCCTTCCTAAAGGCAGTCTTGGATGCCAGAAGCAAGACTGACCGAGTAAAGCTCCCGCAAGGTGCAGCCTTGAGATTGCCATTGTTACTATCGCCGCATCATCATCCCGAGTCCTCAAGTCGTGCCATCATGACAGTATGTAGGCATCAGTTGAAAGTGACTCATGAGGAAGAAGCAACGAAGCTCAGACAAGAAAGGAAGAAGCAACACAAAAGTGAAACTGCGCAGCCTCCAACCGTACCTTGATCGCGCCGCCAACACTGTTTCAGATCCCTCCCAATCCGACCAAACCGATGCATTCATACCCAATCCCTCTCTATTAGATACTATCCCTAGTCTCCCCTTCGATCGTAGCAAACACCCGACCCCTCTCCAAATCACCTTCACCAGCACCACCACCAGTACTCTTCACGTCCTGACTCACTCTTCCAGGCAACTCCTTCTCCTGGATGAATAACGCGCTGATCAGGGTTACGATGGCGAGACAACCGGAGACTACCCAGACTGTTGAGAGGGATGAGGCGTAGGCGTCCAAGGCGCGCACTTGGAGGTTCAGGGGGAGCAATCGGATCGCTGATTTGGAGTGGAGAATGGCGGTGATCATCTGGATGAAGCTTCAGCCCTCGCACTCACTGTCCGCTTCAAAACACGGAGACGGGACAAAGACACTCGGGGAGCATGTGTAAGGGTAAACAAGATGATGGACACTCACAGAATCACTATTGTCCACATCGGCAAAACGTGACCGAAGGTTGGAAGTCAATGAGCCAAGCTGAATCGACCCGCCGACGCTGACTCCGAGTGTGCCGCCGAGTGTGCGCAAGGTATACAGAACAGCCGTAGCCTTCGGCTGCAGAGACATCAATCAACTGGACCGAGTCCGACCAAAAAGATCCACTCACCATGCTCTTACTATCCACTGCCGATATTAAAGCGACTACGAAGCGCTCTTCTCAGCATGAGGGTCGAACGAGGAGAAGAGAGACTCACTGAGCTGACAGCAGAGGAATACCGAGTATCCTAGCGACATAGGGAAGTAAGTCGCGTAATAAGCCCACCATGGCCAAGTCGGTTTCCAAGTTGACGCGACGAACGAAGCGATCACCGATGGGACGAGGGATAATATACCGAGCATTCGATAAGCACCGCCTCGTCTTATGTATCTGTGCGTCGGCATCGGTCAGACACCGCGAAGTCAAAGTCAAAGGGGGCATCAAGACTCACTGCCCCGCAAGCATCGAGCCTATAGCTAAACCCAACCCGCCGCAGACGGAGAGGATGATACCAGATTGCGCGGTCGAGGTATTGACGATGATGGAGAAATACGCAGGTCTTTTTGTCAGACAAAGTCGTAATCACATATACTTACAGCTGATACATCTGCTCTCCATCAGCGGACTCCTTAGACAATTGACGGAGGGAATGTAGGTCCCACTTACGAAAGACTGCGTCATAATACTCAAGAAGAAACCACTAGCCATGACAGCTCCTCTATGTCGACTCTTCAAGATCGACATTGGGACGATAGGCTGTTTAGCCACTCTCAACTCCACGACGAAGAACGCTATCCCCGCCAGACCAGCTGCTAACAACATCCCCCAGACGATCGGAGCGGACCAAGGTTCGAGGTAACTCGTATGAAAGGAGAATCCCAGGATGAGGGTCGTCACGCTTCCGAGGAGGAGGAGTGATCCCAGCCAGTCGAGGGATGCTAAGCCTGATAAGAGGGATTTATGGGTTGGTGGGATTATGGAGGGAGGGAGGAAGATTGTTACGATGATTGAGCAGAAAAAGATGACGGGGAGCTAGCGAACCGTCTACCGTGAGCCCCAGATAGTGTGCTTGTTATTGCGACGCACCTGTATCCCGAAACTGATGGGCCATCCATACCGATCCGTCAGATATCCAGAAAGGGGACCACCGAGAACACTTCCACTCCCGAAGACGGTCATCATGATACCTACCAATCCCATGTCAGCTCAGGTATCGCGCTTTCCCCCATGATCAACGTACCCTGATAGAAGCCTCTATCTCGCAGTGGTACCAAATCCGTAACGATAACACTCGAAACAGTCAACAAACCCCCTCCTCCAAGCTATCCGAGCCCAAAGATCTCATCAGCCTGACTTCCCCTCGGATGATAGTGATAAATGAGCGAGGAAGGGGGGGATTTCCGCTCACCCCAGCGAAAGCCCTCGCCGCGATCAACCAATATATCCCCCGACTCAACGCACAGAGAACAGTCCCGATACCAAAGAAGAGACAAGCCGTATCCATCGCGAATTTCCTCCCCAAACTATCCATGAAGACACCGAAGATCGGGATAACTAGAACGATACCAAACCCAAACCCAAACCCAGATCAGCTCAGCTCCAAGCTCAACTTCGACCTTCCCCTCAATTCCTCTCAGCCTTTTCTCTTCTCACCCTTAAGATCTTTCCATCCCAAGGAAACCCATTCGCCACCAAGGAAAAGGAAGAAAGGACAAAGTGGAAGTTTGGACCGACCGACTCACCAGCAGAAGAAGATAATGTGAATATACTACCCAAATACGAACCCAACTCAGCATGGTTAAACCCACTCGAGATGGTGGGTGCGAGTGTAGGTATGGCCGAAGCTTGGAAAGCGAAAACGAAGTTGGCCGACCATATCCCTATACAGATGATTACGAATCTAGTGGTTGATATTGAATCTTTCAAGGGAGCTGAACGGTCAAGAATCTTTGAGGTTGAGGTCGTGTGACGGGTCCGAGTCGAGGTTGAGGAGGAAGAAGGAGCTGGGGAGGAGGAAGGGAGGAGGGAAGTAAGTTCGTTCGGTCCGGCTGGGTGGATGATTATTGCTGACATCTCAAAGCTACCCACATCGATGAATCGAAGTGAAACCAAACATAAAGAGGACAAACGGAGAGATTACTAGGACTATATAGACTGATGTAAAGTGGATCCGATAAAATACGATTGGTTATGCTTATTCAAGCGAAATATCACCACGTGGGGCAAAAGATCATGGCCACGGACACGGCGATCACGATGGGACCTGATGATCATGACCAAAAGCAATGCATTTTCCGGGTTCCGAGCGAATCTTCTAGCGGCTCAACGAACACGTCTACAGCTTCGCCTTGACCACATCCGACTTGATCAAAGTCACAGCGGCATTGCTTAAAGCCGGCGTGTTCCTCTCCTTCACCTTGGATTCTGCATCCCGACCCCGTTAACATACGTCCTGTGTCAAGTGTAGGGGATACACTCACGGAAGATCACCTTATCTCCCTCCTTCCACATTTCCGTCACAAGTGTCTCACCAGGGATGACAGTCCCCGCGAAACGGACTTTGATATCCATGTAAGGCCCGAACGTCTTGTAAACATGTTTCCCAGAGATACCCATGAAACAGAGCCCATGCAAAACTGTATTTCAATTGATCAGCATAGAATTAAGCTGAAGTTATGTAGGTAAAGCCTTACTCGGCTTTGGCCAACCTCCCATACTGGCGAATTCCGGATCGATATGTAATGGGTTACGATCTCCCGAAAGACGATACAATGCAGCCTGTTCGAGCGTCGTCTTCTCCTCAACCACAGCATCCGGCTTCCTCTTCGGAGAGGTGTTCAGAGCACTCGCCGCTCCTCGATCTACCATGATCAGCCACTGATCCGCCTCGAACTTGTGCACGCCTCACCTGACCCCTGCTTCTTCCCACCAAATCCACCGCTCCCTCTCAAAACAGCCGTACTCTGTGTCTCAAACAAGAGCTCCCCCGACGACTTATCCCTCGTCTCGGTGATCGATGTCAAACTAGCCGCCTTCCCCTTGTCCAATACCTCCATGATGCGAGATGTGCAAACCACACTGGCGGAAGTAGGGATCGGACCGAGGAGCTTGATGTACTGCTCGCCATGGAGCAGTTTCGCTGGGTGAAAGTTCGGCACGAAGGAATCGATGGACGCTCCGGTCGACGCGCCAAATCCAGGAATGACCGCGAAGGTCGGTAGTGCCTGAACCACAAGTCAATCCGTGACAAAGTCCTGCGTGTGATGGTAACGCACCGAGAAGTTATCGTTGTTCTCGTAAACCCATTGCAGCTCATCCACCTTCGCCCCGATCCCCAGATTGTATAGGATGACTTCCTTCTCCGTCCATTCAACCTCTTGAGGCTCAGATTCAGCTCTCTTCGCCGCTTTGATCTCCTCGGTATCCTCGGGGTCCTCATACTTGCTGCTTCCCTCTCCCGACTCGCTCGACGAAAGGTTCTGCATATTGGCAATGATCTGTTCCGCCGATTCTACTCCGGATGAGGGGTTCGTGGCGCGCTCGTCTGAAAGGGTCAGACCCAGCTGTATTATTATCATCAAACAATAAACTCACCAAACCGAGTGATCTCATCCCACTTCGAGGCGATAGCCTCGGGCTTGACCTCGCGATCGTTCGGGAAGGAAACACTTCAGAAACGTCAACGCCAATACTATAGGCACCGACCGCTGCGTACTTACCCGTACGTGCGCTGCCATCGGACCTGTGCGCAGTATCCGCCATAAGTCTCATAAAGAGTCCCGGTATCCTGGCATTGTTCCGAGGCAAGATATCCGGTAATGGGCGCAACATAGTCAGGCTACCAAGGTCACGTACAGTTCCCAAGATCATCTTGATGGACCCACCGACACAGCGTCTACCATATCTCTGAGCCCACGATCAGCGAAACGTGTCTCGAATCGGGTGCGAGCTTACTGTGGCCATACGGTCATGGTCATAGCGGTTCCCGCCCTCGGCACCACGCAATTTACCTGGATGCCTGACCTAGCACCTTCGATAGCAAGGGTCTTGGTGAATCCAATGATCGCCGACTTGGCGGTGGAGTAGTTGGCTTGTCCGATCGTACCGACTACAATCATTAGTATCGAGACTGACAGACCAAATCGAGAGACGCACAGAGACCGTTAGGAGATGCAGTCGTCACGACCCGACCATACTTCTGCTTCTGGAAGATCGGCCAGCACGCCTTGGCACACTACAAACGATCAGTTCACCTACCTCTGAGTTCTACTTAGGACAATACCTTGTAGGTACCGCGCAAGTGAACCGCAATGACTTGATCCCACATCTTCTCGTCCATGTTGACGAAAGCCTTGTCCCTCAAGATTCCAGCATTGGCGATGAGTACTTGAACCGTTCCAAAAGCATCGACAGCGGCTTTGACGATCGCGTCACCATCCTCAGCGGAGCAGACAGCCGGCACAGCCTTTCCACCAGCTGAAGCCCTGGATTAGCGGAGATCAGTGCGATGGTACGGAGATTGACGTACCCGATTTGACTTCGTCAACTACCTTTGCTGCGTTTTCCTTGCTCACATCGTTGACCACCACATTCGCTCCAAGCTTCCCGAACATGACCGCATAGCTCCGACCAAGACCAGCTCCGGCACCGGTAATGATGATAGTCTTCCCCTTGAATTCGATAGGAGGCGAGATCTGCTTGTTCGGGGGAAGCGACTGGGACTTTTTCAAATAACTCTAAGTTACTGTGAGGTCGAGAAGGACTCGGTAAAGGGAAGGGGCATACCATCATATCGCTATCACCCGGGTTGGCGGGATGTTCGGGGTCTGTAAAGTCCTGCACCTGCGCCCACTTGTCGGCCACAGCAGAAGGGGTGAAGGTGTCATCGCCAGTGTGCCAGATGGCACCTGAACGTCCTGATCAGTGACAGATCAAACAAGGGACAACGTACCTCTCGTCCGTTCCCATCGAACTTCAGAGTAGAAACCAGCAGCAAGCTCGAAAGTACGCCCAGTCACGTCGGGGCCCTACAAACAGCGCGACTTAGCCCAGTTGACTAGGTAAGTTGAACTAGACGTACATTTTTGGCGGTGAGGACACCAACGAAAGGTGCAATAAACTCAGGCTTCAATCCCTTCAGCAAATCAGGGGGCAAAATTGTCTCCAACATAGCCGAAGCGGCGAGCTGCGTGGAATTATCAGCCACTGAACATAGCTCGTCAGCTTTCTGGTACTTACAGGGACGATGCAGTTGCTCTTGATGTTGTACTTGACACCTTCACGCGAGATGGTCTTGCTCAATGCGACCAGTCCCACTGCAATGATCAGCGCTGACGAAAGCATGAGCGCCAAGAGGACGTACTTTTCGCAGCAGAGTAGTTTGATTGTCCGGCATTTCCATATAGCCCAGCCGCGGAAGCAACGTAGATCACCCGTCCAAACTGTCCTCTCATCAGCTGTCTCCCCATCACCCAGACTGGCCAAGCTTACCTTCTGTCCTCGGAAGATCGGCCAACAAGCTTTCGTGCAGCTGTACGCCCCTTTGAGATGGACGAGCGTGACAAGATCCCAATCCTCATCGGTCATGTTCTTGAAGGACTTGTCACCTATCCCAATGTCAGCTCACGACTCATGTAAAGCAGTTTGAGCGTCAGGACCTACGTAGAATACCGGCATTGTTGATTAGTACGTGGACCGTGCCGAAAGCTTTCACAGCTTGAGCGATGACTTTGTCGCCTTCCGCTACTGATCCGGAAGCAGGTGCAGCTTGGCCGCCAGCTACACGATCCTATCAATACGACGCTAGAATCGACTGTGAAGAAGAAGAAGAGGACTTACCGTTTGTGATCTCGTCGACTACTGCTTGGCATGCTTGAGGGGAGATGTCGTTGACCACTACTTTGGCTCCTCGAGCTGCGTAGAAACGGGCGTAGCTGAGAGACGTAGCTTCAGTATGAATGCGGCTTAAGCGGCTCTATCCCTCCCTTCGTCTCAGTCGAGGTGAAGAGAGAGACTTACGTCCTGCCCAGACCCGTCCCAGCACCCGTGACGACGGTGACCAGATCCTTGAAGTTGAGCATATCGCCGGAAGAAACAGGTTCTTGTGCCATCACAGCGAATCAAATGGTCTGATGAAAAGCAAGGAAAGGTGTAAATAGACTATCTGGGATGTCAACGGCGAACCTCTTTCGATTATCGGACGGAGTATAGTTAACGTAGAGACACAAAGGCGATGTACCCGGCTTTCGATGTAACCGGAAGAGCGTCGGATTCCGCCACTAAAATATCTCCGGACGCGTAACCCACTGCTCACTGTCCATCCCCAAGCTGATTTACGAACGAGGGGATTTTGTTTCATCTTGCACTGCTTTACCATCATGTCTACAACATCCTTGCCCAGAACCCGGCAGCTCGGTCAAGCTTTCGTGACCGGTGCTTCAGATGGTTTCGATACATCTCTCGCTCTCCGCATCGCACGTCCGCCGTTGCGTACTACAAGAGACATCTACCCCTATCTTATCTTACCCCGCTCCGCAGTCTTCTTGACCGAGATCAACTGGACGGATGACTCTGGCTGTTTCGTCACAGTGAGTGAACCAGACATCAGGCTCTCGACCGATGTAAGTATAGACCATCGGACAGGAGATTTGCGCCGCTTGGCTTCGCGCAGGCCTCGAGTATGATCTAATGGATCAACTCAGCGGCCAATTTCAACCCCTTTCGCGCAAGTTGGTGCGTCAGGTCGAGCAGGAGCTTCAGCCTTCCCTTGTTCATCAGGCTATCCAGGTCAACGAATGTAGGGGTGCCTTTGTAAGCGATTTCATACGAGAGGATATCTTCTGATCTCTTAGCCTCCATGATCATTTCCTCCATTGGTTGTCCGAGAAGGAGAGATCTCGTCTCGTCCCCGAGCGATCTGTCGCTTTTGAAGGGGACATCGCTCGACAAGCTATAGAAGGAGTTCAAACCCCTCCGACTACCTATCTCTTCCTGTTAGCTCGAAGAATAGAGCACTTCCTCGCTCAACCACTTCCGCCCATTATTTTAGCTGTTGTCCAGAATCTTCACCTCTCGATCACTGGCCGAAAGCCGCTTCGATCGCGTTGCTCAAACCGCCTCGAACACCGCTACATGTTGAGGTATGTTTCTTTAGATGTTGCGCAAACGGTGGATCTGACCATCCTTAGCCCATTCTGGGGGAACGAACTCCATTGTTGGCGTAGAGGTATCATCGCAACCCGGCGTGGAAGCTGAAGTTTGGGGTGTCGAGGTAGCACGAAAGAGAGGAAGGGGGTGGTAAAGGGTTGACGGGGAGATGAGGAATATGCAGGAGGTGCCGGAGATTTTTAACATACCCGTGGACGACCACAGCTCGACCGCAACTCCACCGCTCAACCCTGCTCATCGCCTCCTTCATCCCACCGACGAAGCCATCCCGTTTCAACTGTCGTGCTTTCTATCGCCCGCCGCCAAAACCAAGCTACTCCTCTTTTGAGCCACGATTCTCATCCCATCTAAGCGCCTGCAACAGCTTCAAGTTCAGGATACCATCCACGCCCTTCTCCTTATACCTTCTCGATCCTACATCACCCGACCCCGATAGGCGAGATTTTGGCGTGAACCAGGCACGAAACAGAATGATGATTTATTGCCTAAGCGCAAGGTATGCCTAGTGAGTGACCATCACAGCTATCCTAGAGTCGTGGGTCACATATCAAGATCGCTATCGCTCTCATCGTCCGCTAATCCTCCCGATCTCAGCCCTCCGCTTTTTCCGTTCACAATCCCCACCTGACCTTCCATATCATCTTCTTCTTCCTCGTCATTATCCCCCTCGTTCCCATTTCTCCGTTTACGTAAAGCCAAGGAAGCTCCTTGCATAGCTTGATGACGTATCAATAACACTTCCAGATCTACCTTTCTTTCAGCTCTCCCAAATTCGGTATTATGCAAACGCTTGACATACCTCGCACATTCGTCTTCATCCCATTTAGACCTGCTTCAGCTATCACGTTACCCGTGATTTCCCCGTTTCGATAGATGAGCAAGGTGGGAACGTTCTTATCGGGATAGTTTGGGATACATAGGCCGGCGGGGATGGAGAGGAATTTGGTGGAAGGGTGCGCGGCGGCGAGCTGGTCAAGTAAGGGACGAAGGTGTTGAGAAAGGGGTACACTATTTGACAGGGCGGCATCAAACAGAGAATCAGCGTTAACCAGCTCTCAAACGTGCGAGCGAAGTGAGGCCGCGGGCAAGAGCGAGGGGAAGGAAGGGAAGGGGAGGCGGAGAAGCGGTGGAGAGGAAAGAGGGAGGAGCACGCGAAGAAAGGACTAAAGAGAAAGTGGGAAGAGAGATTGAGGTGTACAACCGAGAAATCAGTGTCATGTGCGGACATACGAGTCTTTGTAGAGGAATACCACAACACCAGTCCCTCTCAACCGTCGTCTGCCTCTCCGTCCAATCCCACCTTCTTCTCCCTCTTCATCCAACCCAGCCTCCTCCTCCTCCCCGTCCTTGTCCTCCTTCTCCACTTCATCCCCCGATAAAACCTTCCGACTCCCCTCCGTAACTTCCCTAACGAAATCCTCCCTTCCCAAAGGCTCCATACTCCCATATTGCCCCTTCTTCTCCGTATCCCTCATCTCCTTGATCCTTCTCCTCCGGTAATCCTCAAACATCCGCTCATCATCCGAATCGAGGTTATCGTTCTCCAGCAATGCGGAGAGCTGAGAGGCGTCGGCTGTTGAGGCGATTGTTTCGATGGCTTGGGAGTGGGTGAAGTGAGGGATGTCGGGGGATGGTGAGCGGGAAGGGGGTTTTGGTGGGAGGATACCGTGAGCTCGGAGGGCGTCGTTACTAGTCATGGGTCATGTAACGTCATGTGAAGGGGAGTGTTATGCTTACAACTCGGTGTCCTCGTTGGGATTTACCATTCTACTAATTGGTCTTCTTGAATAGCGGAATACGAGTCAGCGTCGCCGAGCAGCGGATACAAGCAGTGGGACGGAAGCGGAAGAGCGCCGGACAGCAACGTCTATGTGAGGGATAGGACCACCTTGAAGAGCGGAACCCGGATTGGTATGGAGCCCCGATCAATATGCCTGTTTTTTTTCCCACCTGCTTTCTCTTTGTTTTGGCTTAAGCCACGATCAAGCGGCCGACCATTATGACTGAGGAGCTGGGGGGGAAGTGGTTACGTCTCGTCAAATGGCTCGAGAAGGAGCATCAAGGCTTTCAATGTCGACTTGAATGGAAAGAAGTTCCCGGTATGTCGCGCCGGTATCAGGTTCTGTCCAGGTACTGAACACTATCAGATGCTGGAAGAGGACTCTTCACCACCTCGGACGCCTTGGTTAGCCGTTCACTCACAGGTCGGAACCGTCACTGATTAACTCCAGCCAGGCGAGACCCTTCTGTCCATACCTCCATCAGCACTGCTCAACCCCCTCACCCTACGCTCATCAACGATACCCCCTAATCTGTTTCCGTGTCCGACCATGTCCTCACATAAGTCAAAGCGACCGAGACTCTCAGACGGTGCGAAAAATCCGAGCAGACTGAATACGACACAGCTGCTTACTCTTCATCTCGCTCTAACCCGTGATCCCGAAGGACGTCACGAGTCGAACTTCGCTCCATATATCGAGACCTTACCTACGACGTTCCGGCCATGGCATCCCCTTACCTGGCTTGTACCGCCAGACCATACTCCAAGCGCTCCTCAAAAAACGGAATGGAAATGGTGGAACGATTTAGCTGGCATGATACCTAAAGGCGCGAGGGCGAAGCTGGAGGATGTGAAAGAGAGGTTTGAGCTGGATCTCGAGGTAATTCAGCAGGTTTTGGTAAGTTGCTTTCTGGCTTCGACCTCAGCTACTGCCGAACTCCTGCTTATAGGGTCAGGAAGAGCCGCTTAAGGCGCATTCCCTCAAAAACGTCATCGCAACCGAAGATATCCTCTGGGCATGGTTAAACGTCAATACACGTACAGTCTCCCTTCCTCTCAACCTCCCCTCTCCATCCGATCTGCACAATCATACCCTAGTCCCTATCCTTGACTTTGTCAACCATTCCTCTCGAACAGAACTCACCATCCCCAAACCTCGTCAATTCTGTCATAGCAAGCTGCTCGCACTGGGGAAGGTCGGCTTCTCCCTCATCGCTCCTGAGCGAGGGATGAAAGAAGGCGACGAGATATTGTTCGAATATGGGTCTCATTCGAATGATGTGCTTTTCGCGGAATATGGGTTTGTTGAAAGCGACGGGCGGTATGGGGAGGTAGATGTTGGATGGGCAGTTGACGAGCTCTGGCGGGAGGTTGAAGGTGGGAAGGCTAAGGAAGAGGTATTGCGAGTGATCGGCTGCTGGGGGTGAGTTTATCGATCTCCCTTCGTCTCGTGCTGAAACGGTGCCCCAGGCAGAATACGATTAAAACTCTACCAAAACCGGTCCATCAGTCTCATGGATTACTCATGACGCTACGTATATTTCACCTCGAGGATCACTCCGACAAGGTCAAAGCGGTCAAACAGGGATACTTGACGTGTATATCACCTAAGAACGAGGCGGCGGCACTGGGTACTCTTGAACGGATCTGTGACCGGGTAATCTCGGGGAGCGAGGCAGGATTGGCACGACTACTTGCGGTCGTGGCGAGGAGCGAGGAGCAGCGATCGGCAGTGAAGATGGCGAAGGAAATATGGGTTGAGGAGCGAACCATGTCGAGAGGAATTGATTATCGGAACGGTTGATATAGGGTTGTGAGATTTGGTCCGATCGTGTCACTGTAATATGAGGACAGGCGGAAGTTTTGGGAGTCGTTCACAAGAGTATTTCCTTGCCTCGGTCTATGATTTCTTGGCTGACACTCACTACCGCCAAACTACTGTGAGATCTGTTACTAGCCTGGTTTTGTTTCGTCAGTTTGGTTATTGTTGTTGGAACGGAACCCTCTGCCTTGAATTTCGAAATCTCTGAGCGATACTCTATTGGCTCTCTCATGGCCTACAACTCTTAGAGAACGCATCAGAAGCGATCCCACGTTCGATTCTCTCGAAAGTCTTCCTAATCTGGCAAGACAAGACCTTCTTACACATTGTGTTTTCAACAACCCGTGCTTCAGCGTCTACCAGGACCTTTGACTCAAACAGGGCAATAGAAACCGCAAAGCTCATTCAGCAAGTGAAGAGAAATCCTAGATTATGCATGCAACATTATACTTTCGTGTAATCAAATCAAACCGTTGCTGATCGTGTATATTTAAACCCAAACCCCGGCTATAAACGTACCGCCAAGATGCCCGTGAGGATCCCGAGGATAATTGACGTCCACCCGAATGTCCACCCTTCCCGACTGAAAAGATCGGAATTTCGTCTCCCTGAAGAGCCGGACTGAAGCGATCCTCCATTGCCTGCTGTCTGCGTCGCTGTCTGCGTCCCAGCTGCATACGTCACATGTACGTGACTGGTCAATGTCTAAATCAAGTATCAGCGTTTCTTCGGACAAATGAGAGAGGAGAAGAAGAGGGGGAAAGGGGGAAAGGAGTGAGAGGGAGTAAAGGTCGGCGGGTTTTGGCTTCAACGAGGTAGTTTGTGCGAGTAAACTCAAAGCAAGAGTCTACACGAAGCCGACTTACTTGAACAACATAGCTCGGTCCACCTGTCGAATCCGTCGACGTCTCAACAGTCTCTGTGAGAGTTACCACGACATCTCCACCATCACTCCCAGTCGTAGCGGTAGGGTTTGTCGCCGTCACTGTCACTACCACACCTGTAACTGATCGTCAGTTCAGTCTCGATCGAAGCCTTAAGCTGATGATAAGGTTGACTTACCGCCAGGTTGAGTCGATACCGTCTCGGGAACTGCACTCCCTCCAGCCGTAACGATAACCGTCACAACACCAATATCCTGTCCCGTGGTCATCTGACCAGCAGGGTTGGTACCGGTCACCGCATCGGTATACGTCTCAGTCGCGGTGACGACCACTACTCCGCCACCTCCTGCGGCTACAGCCGTTGTTGCAGCGGGTGAAGTACCTCCTGCTGCCGAAGCGGCGGGACTCGAGGCAGCAACTGCGGAAGATGCCGGGGTGGACCCAGCAGCTACCGTTGACGTCACAGCTTGATTCCCGGATCCGGTCGATCCAGCCGCGATAGCGGTGGATTGACCAGCAGGAGTCGAGGTTGATCCTGCAGAGGAAGTGACGGCAGAAGTTGCCGGTACTGACGTAGATGGACTCGTAGATGGATTCGATGTGACCGCTACCGCAGTGGAGGTCTCCGCACCGGACGAAGCTGATACCGCTGTCGACGCAGTCGAAGTGGCAGCAGATGTGGTCGACGCTGCGACTAATGAAGATGAAGCGGACGCAGGGGTGGACGAGGAAGGTGCAGCCGATGAAGCGGGAGCCGAGGAAGAAGAAGCGATAGAAGTGGTGGATGTTGTCCCAGCTACAGCAGATGAGGCGGATGCTGATGTTATTGTTGATGAAGTAGTGGATATTGACGTAGCAGGTACGGCAGATGAAGAAGCAGATTCAGCCGAACTCGACGCTGCTCCTACCGACGTTGTCGTATCGCTTGTTATCGTTGAGGCAGTGTCGGATGAGGATGACGTTGTTGCTGCTGTAGCGGATGAAGCGACTGCACTCGATGATGTTGTTGCATGTGTCGTTGAACTGATTGTCGTCACAGGGGAGGTCGATGTAGATGATACAGCGGATGAAGGTGGGGCGGATGAGGTAGTCGATACAGTGGCCGTCGTTTCGGATGAAGGAGTAATTGATGTGATGGCAGAAGATGATTCAGTACTTGAGGATGACGTCACAACAGCGGAAGTTGATCCAATGGTGGATGTTGAGGTCGTAACGGCAGAAGTGGAATCAATCGTAGATGAAGTCGTCAACGAGGTTCTGAAGCCCACAATCAGCTATTGACTATTCTCGAATCGTCAAGCTGACTCACGTTACAGCGGATGATGTAGAAGCCGTCGAGGTCGTTAGAGGCGTGGAAGAAGTCGTCAACTCCGAGCTTGAGCTACAAGAACCGGGTCCGCTATAAGGTCGACTGCGGACTCGGGAAGGGACGAAGACTCACGTTGTGGAAGCGGTTGAAGGGGTAGCAATGGAAGTGGAGCTGGGTGTAACTGAGGAAGTCGCAGCTAACATACAACTCAGCGCTTTCCTGTCGATAAGGATAGGATTTGGCTTACATGAAGTAGTGGAAGTGACTTTTTGCCGTCTGTCAAGTCTCGCTCCATCCACCTCCCTCGCCCACACCGCCCCACCATCCCGGCTGACCAGGACAAGTACCGCGAGTACTCCTTTGAGGATGGTGACCTTCATCCTCGTCTCAAAGTTCTTAGAGTCCTTATGGCATCGATAGAGTCATAGTTAATTCGGTCAAAAGCGCAGGATGAGAACGTTCGTTATGGCGGCTAGAGACAGGGCAAAATACAGGACAGCATCCGCAACCCTGTTGGTGACGTCAAATGAATGTTCCGGATCCCGGATGCCCACCTCCACTTCGTCGATCCAGCTGGAATAATATTCCTCTTTCTTTGTCACATAGGGAAGGAAGTCTTGGGTCTAGCTTCAATCAGCAATAGCACCACGAACTTCCGGGTTTGAGTCTCCATAAGCAGCTTCCTTTTTTTATGCTGTCAAATCGACGAGATCGAGCCTCGATATGTTCAGCACGATCGTCAATGATCGCGGAAAATCTGAAACCTCTCACACCTTCCTGAAACCCGATCAGACGTCATCCATTCCTGACGATGACTGTGATCTTGGATGTTCGAAGGAAGGCGAATGGCGGTTTAGAGGTGGAAGAGGAGTTTGATCTGGTCGCTTTGGGGTTCGCCGATCCTGTGCTGAAGGCGAATGGAGGTGAGATGGACGTTACCAGATATGTCTTCCGAGTACTTATGCGCATTCGGTCACAGTGGACCCGGCTGCACACTCGAAGCCGAAGGAGAGACTTCGTACACTGGTTGATAGGCCTTCATCTCGAATCATCTCCGGGCGATATGATTCGGGCGTTCGGGTACCGCAGATTGTTCAAGACGATGGAGGTGTGAAGGTGGGGAAGAACAAGGTGCAGAGGACCGATTCGCAGCCATCGTTACAGAAGAGAAATGGTCGCGGAAACGAGAGCAGAGCCGAAGATGCAAGACCGAGATCGAATGGCACTTCGCACACGATAAATGGAAACGGGAGCCACAATAATACAGTCTACGACGCATCGTCAGAACAGGATAGACAGCCTGATACACCACCGGCCGGATCGTCTCCGTTGCCCAGGCCTACAGACAGGGTACTTAACGGGGACTCGACGACATCGACTGCGAAGCAAGTTGAAGATACCCTGATCTCACTTGAACCGATAAAAACGGAATCTTTAGGTACCCATCAACACAGCGAAATGTCACCTTCACTCCTATCAACTACACCCATTGCCGAAAGCTTAGCGACTCCTACCCGAATCGCACAAATTCAGCTCGTGCGGATCAAGCGTCCCGGTCGACGTGCCTGCCGAATTGGGATCAAGGTCATGAGACCTAACCCCTTGCCAGATTCCGAGTTTATCCTTGAACCGGTCACCTCGAACCTCACTTCCAACATCACCGAGTTCATCCCCGAACCTCCACCCGTATTCCAAAGCGACTTCTTGGCTACCTTTGGTCCCGATGCACTCGACATGGTCGAAGCAAACGCCAAACTGCATTCGTCTTCGGGCCAGCACCTCCCTATTCAGCTTCGAGATCTCTTTCCGGCACTTTCAGATCCAACTTCGGCGTTGGGCATCGCCAACGCCTTACGAAGCGAGCATGATCTCCCTCATCTCACTCCATCCAAGGCGAATCGCATCGAACTCCGTCGAGTTATTGCTCAGATGCGAGAGAAGCTTTACGTCGAGCTGGTCTCGGCGCTCTCTTTACCACTTGCTCCGGATGCTCTGGAAAGCGATGACGAGGCGGAAGCTGAGGTGGAGGGTAAACCGAGTCTGTCGATGACGCCTACTAATTTGGACATCCTGTCGCGGACGCTGCTGAAGACTTTTCCGCACGAAAAGGCGGTGATCAAGCCGTTCCTCGCGGATGGACAAGATGCGGCTTATGGAGAGAAGGAAGGGAAGGTGGTTTGGCAGGGCGGGGTGGGGAGGATGCTGGGTGGAGAAGGGGTTGGTTTCAGAGAGAAGGCGATCATGGATGGGCCGGTGCATGTTTTCGTCGACCAGTAGGTCTCCATACCGATACTTGATCCCGCTGAACAGAATAGTTCGAACATCCTATACGGCCTTCTTCACGCTGTATACTCTGATAACTCCACCTCGCTTCCACCTCGGCACCTTCGCACTCTCTCTCTCCCCGCACTCTCTCTCCTGCTCCGACGCGGTCGTACAACTCCACCAGGTACATTGCACCTAGTAGCTTCCTCCCCTCTCAAGCAGAACCTCGACCCCCTAGTCCGTTTAGGATGGGAAGTCTCCATTCTGAAACGAGTTGAGATCTTCACCGATGAGGTTCACGATACGACAGTTATGAATCTCATCCCGAAAGCTCAATCTCGTATCTCCGGAGCGGGAGGCGTGGGCACGAGAAGGTATAAGGAGCAAGGCGTTGATGAGATTTTGCATCTTAAGCTGTTACAGGCGATCACTGGGAAGGGGATAATGGCGGAGAGGGGGAGTAAGTTGATCCTGGCAACCGGGGATGCAAGAGGGGGACAATTCAATCGGGATGGTTTCGTTGGTGGGGCTAGGGAGGCTTTGAAGCGGGGTTGGGCAGTGGAGCTTTGGTCATTCAGGTCGGGTATGTCGAAGCTTCGCCTTTCACTGTTCCGCAACTTTCCTTTCGAACCCCCGTTTAACCCCGTATACCCGTTTCGCATTATCTCAACATCTCGAAGTCCCAACTCCCACCTCTTTCATTTTCACGGTCCCTCCCCTCGATCACGTCCCGCTCCCCTCCTTCATCTCCCTTGATCCCCGCAGTCTCTTCCTTCCACTCCTCTCCAAACCGGGTATCAGGCAATCTAAGCTGATCATGCCTCACAGGTCTCTCTCGATCATGGAAAGATATCGCGAGGAAAGAGGGATGGTTCGCGCAAGGGTTCGAGATCAGGACGATGGATGAATGGGCGGAGCAGCTAGTGGAAGTGGCGGAAGAAGGTGGGGAGTGGTGATATGTTGATTTTATCCAACGCTACCAGATCCACGCAAAAACCTTCCCCTGCCCTTTTCCCCCTCTCTCTTCTTCCCCTGTTCCCCTTCTCCTACCTGTCCTTTCCCCTCTCCCTTGGAGTCTTCCGTTGCCATGACTTCGCCTCGATTGTTGCAGTCATCTCGTCGTAAGCGGGTGTTCTTCGTGAAAAAGTGGCTCGGATTTTCGGGAGAACCGGATCCCCGGAACGTGGAAAGCATTGGGTTTACGTATGTTAAGTATGAAAGGCTTTATGGCCCTTTGGCTCGCTTCCGGCCTTCCCCCTTTGTCACCTGATCACGGGGATTGGTTTGGTGCAAAATTCAATAACGCTTTTCTTTGCACGCGGCCTCGATTGCAACTCCAACAACTATCATAAGCAGTTCTAGTTTAGATAATCTCCCACATTGATACATCAGACACAATGGCTTCAGATGGCAATGGTACCACCAATGGCCACGCCAATGGTGACGGTCACTCCAATGGCCACTCCAACGGTGATCTTCCAAGTGGCGAGATCTTCCGCTCTTACACCGCCGACCGCGATGCGTCGTCCCAAGACACGTAAGTCGCATTGTCTCTCGCAGTACTAAATCGCATCAACGCTCATCTCATCTCGTCTCATGCTCCAGCGTATACACCACCTCGAACGGCGTTCCCGTCCCTCACCCTTACATGACCCAACGAGCAGGACTCGACGGACCCCTCCTCCTCCAGGATTTCCACCTCATCGACCTCCTCTCACACTTCGATCGTGAACGTATCCCCGAACGTGTCGTCCACGCAAAAGGATCGGGTGCTCACGGGGTTTGGGAATGTACCGATGGTTTGGAGGATTTATGTGTCGCCGATATGTTTAAAAAGGGGGTCAAGTGCCCGCTCACTACGAGGTTTTCGACTGTTGGGAGGGAGACGGGTAGTTCTGACCTTGCTAGGTGAGTCGACGTGTCTCGCCCGAAAGTGGTGGTATGGTGAGGATGTTGACGTGGTATAGGGACCCGAGGGGTTTCTCGGTAAAGTTCAAGACCTCTGAGGGGAACTGGGATTTCGTCGCCAATAATACACCGGTGTTCTTCCTCCGCGACCCCGCCAAGTTCCCCCACTTCATCCACACTCAGAAGCGCAACCCCGCCACTCACCTTGGCGGTGACGACGACTCAACCATGTTCTGGGACTATCTCAGCCAGAACCCAGAGTCGATCCATCAGGTCATGGTGAGTAGCATCAAACATTCAATCTTGATGCGGTAGCTGATTGCTTGTCTCAGATCCTCATGGGTGACCGAGGTATCCCAGCCGGCTACCGATTCATGCACGGCTACTACGGCCATACCCTAAAGATCGTTAAGAAAGATGGGGGTTGGGTTTACGCGCAGTTCCACCTCATCAGTGACCAGGGTACCAAGAACTTCACCGCCGACGAGGCGGCGGCCGAGTGAGTATAAGCTTTATACTGAGGTATCGAGCTGACGCTGACTCCGATAGGTCAAATGATTACGGACAGAAAGACCTGTACGAGGCGATCGAGCTGGGCGAGTGAGTTGATGTCGTCAATTGCGGATTGCATCTTGCTGACGGGTCGACAGCTTCCCCTCGTGGACGATGCAAGTTCAGACCATGACTCAAGAGCAGGCCGAGAAGCTCTGGGAGGAGAAACGGGTCAACGTCTTCGACCTCACTCACGTCTGGTCACACAAGGACTTCCCCCTCCGTAAGATCGGAAAGATGACACTCAACCAAAACGCCTCAAACTACTTTGCCGAGATCGAGCAAGCCGCTTACAACCCGGCACACATGATTCCGGGTATCGAGCCTTCCGCCGACCCGGTACTTCAGTCTCGACTCTTCTCCTACCCGGATGCTCATCGACACCGCATGGGAGCAAATTACCAGCAGTTGCCGGTGAACCAGCCTGTCTGTCCTTTCAGGTTCGGTAATTTCCAGAGGGATGGTCAGATGGCTTTCTATAACCAGGGCGGAAGGCCGAACTACCTCAGCTCGATTGAGCCGATCAGTTTCAAGGAGAGGAGCTATGATCTGAACAAAGTTCATGGGAAGTTTATCGGGGAGGCGGTCAGCTTCTTGAGCGAAATCCGTCCGGAAGACTTCAATGCGCCTCGTGAGTGTCGCCTTTTCCCCCTACCTTCTCACCATCCTCCCTCTCTTCCTCAACATATCGGCTCTGTCACTCGCTTCGCCTCGCTAATACTCGGATAGGTAAGCTATGGGAAGACATCTTCACCGACGACTCCAAAGCCCGGTTCGTCGAAACGGTCTCAGGCCACATGGCGAACTGCAAAGACAAAGCAATCATCGCCCGTCAAATCACAATCTTCAGACACGTCTCCGCAGCCCTTGCCGACCGACTCGAAAAGGCCACAGGAGTGAAGGGCGGGCAGAGTATCGAAGGAGTCGTATTCAATGGAACTCATAATGGGATGGGAGGGAAGAAGGTTCCGGCGAATGGAATGAAGGATACGGATGAGGTCAAGTTCAATAACGGGGCGCCCCAGGCGGCGAAGGCGTCATAGGTACTTGTGTTGTGAAGGCGGTATCTTGAGTGGTGCTTGGATAACGGGATCTATCGGTATGAATCTGTCCCATCAGGAACCTTTCCGTTACTGGCGTACAGTATCCATCTCAGCGATCGAACCACAAAAATCATGGTTATAGCCATGATCAAACGTGTGGCAATATTCGCGCCCGGATCTCAATCGGTGTAGCAACTGAGTCGATAGCTTCTTTTCGTAATTTGATTGAATCATTCACAAAAATGCTCTTTTGCATATCTCTGTCCATGAAACCTTCCAGATGGGTGAACTTGACAAAGTGGATAAAAGAGAGTCATTCCGATGACTTGGTTCTCGATCGTGATTGTTGGAGGCAACATCTGTTGCGATATACTCTGGGGATGCATGACTCGCTCCAAGATGCTGCTAGTTTACGTCTCTAGACGACCCATGGTCTCATCCGTCTCAATCACCGTGAGACACACCTCTTCATCACTTTCGCCGCATGCGGTTTTGACCCCTTTCCGTATTCGTCTGACTTTGTAATGCGTCCTCCGCCCACATGGGTGATGGGCCCGATTGATGCATCCGTAACAACATCGTCTCGTTGTCAGTCATGGACTCTTTCGGAAAGACTCGGACGGTATCCTTTGTGCATGGAATAAATTGGACCAGAGCCCGGAGCGAATATCCTTTGCGATGATGGAACCTCCCGGGTGAAATCGGATTGATATCGATTGTCAACGTTAGAAAATCTTGGACGATGACGCACGGGACATCCCTTGTACACCTCGGAACCCTCCGTTGAGTGGTGAAAAGCCGGCTCCTATCAGCACAGATTTCTGTGGTCATCCTTGCGAGATATACAAGCGGCAGTACTGCCCCGGGCTTTCTTCCCTCTCAATACCAACTCACTCACACAAATACTTCACCTCATTATAGCACTGATTCAAGTTCACTCTCAAAATGCCAGATTCAACAACTCCTTCCTTGAAGGGTCACCTTCCTTCAGATCGTAAATCAAGTTCCCCTCCCAGAAAGCCAAAGTCGACAGACAACAACTTCGACTTCGATGAAGGTTCACGTTCCAATAGATCGTTGCACCACTCGGACTGCGACCCACCGTCGGATCGGGACAAAGCGAGCCAAGACAGACAGACACGCTGGGTGGCGAAAGCGATCAAAAAAGGCTACCACCTAACCCCCCTCGAGATACAGATGGTGGGGATGCGCCTCAGAGATGCGAACACGGAGAAATGTCACGAGGACACGCTCGAGAAGTGGTCTTGCGCTCTCAATTCAGAATTGAAAACCAGAGGCGAGATTCAGAGAGGGCGAACCGCTTTACGCTCCCTCTTTGACCTGGATGGACGGTACACCGGAGATCCTACCACCTGAGAGCGATTCGCAGTCCGCGTTCACGGGTTGAAAGCCGAGGCGTAAACGCAAGGTTTGTTTTGGTTGACACTTGTATATACATCGGGTCTGTGTGACGGGGGATGCGTGTGCAGAGTGACCGGGAGATGCATGTATGTCTGGCGATCTTCACATAATCAGCCCATCATTGGCAAGGCCGACGGAGCTCCTGCAACTCAAGCAGACTGAGTTTGAGTTGCAGACGTGCAGAGTTTCTTGAATCCTTACTACCAGAAGGACATCTGCTTCGAGCAGGCTCACGTGTCTTTTGGATCGTTCAGTGACATGTTCGGCACCGTGGATGAGGAGGGAAGAGATGAAAGGCTGCGTAGGGGGGGCAGTCATAAACCAATCAATCACTGTAATCTCATCGACCGCGGAATATGAGCTAGGTATACTTTCTTCTTGGCTCTCTATCGCGCCTGTTGGGGAAAATCACTAGGCAGACTCGCAAGCCTGCGTTGATCGATTCAAATTGAGTCAACATCGCTGCTTCATCCTCACACTACACGTCGTCTATCAAGAAGCTCTCCTCGAGATGCATGAATAGACAATTGTGTCACGCATGCAGCAGTTGGGCTCGACTGGTGGAACCGTGAGAACTCGATTACCAACACATTCGGTACCAGTGTAAGTAGAGGAGGTAGATCTCTTCACACCTGAATTCTCTTATTTGATCATGTGAGTGAGAACGGGTGAGAGGAGAGTCTGAATGGATGGGACTTCCTAGAGCGTGATGCACTCAGAATCACCTTCACACTCGAAGGTTGAACTTCCCCGGACTCTTCCATTTCTCGTCAAATCATGGCGTGAGTCGACGTCCAGCCACACGATCTCTCACTATCGAAATCCTTTCGAGTAAAAGCTGACCATCATATCATTCGCCTCACACTCCTCTACTTCACCACGCAACCCATCAGACCCCAATCTGTCCTCATCATAGGTGCATCCCGTGGCCTTGGACTCTCCCTCGTTCACCACTATGCTTCCCTCATACCTCCTAGCTCGGTGTATGCAACAGTCCGATCCCCCGCCACACCCGATCAATTCCCAAAAGGTGTGAAGGTGATCGAAGGGATCAATTGTTCTCAGTCTGATGTTGGGGACAAGATCGTCAGAGGGCTACAGGGAACGGCTGTGGAGGTGGTGGTCTACGTTGCAGGGTTGTTGAAGCCTGAAGTAAGTTGAGATTTTTCCTTTTTCGTGCTGGACACGGAGAGCGGAGTTGCTCGGATGAGTGAGATGGGGATTAGGCTGATGAGGTGGTTTACAGAAATTTGGGGAGAGCAATTGGGATGATGAAGTGATGATGTATAAGATCTGTTCGATCGCTCCGGTGTGTCCCTCATCGCTGAGGGATGGACTTTTCAGACTGATGGTAGATAGGTCTTCGTCATCGAAAGCCTGTATGCGAGTCTCCCCAAACCCTACGTCTCAGCTCATCATGCCTTGTCGAATGCTCCTGCCTTGCTGCCCCGACACGATCTTATGATCCCTTCTCTACCCTCCTCATCGCCTACATTTCCCGAATCAATCGGGTTGTTCCCGATCTTCGCCACGATCCGCTCACCTCGCCATTTATCACGCAACATCGCGCCCCATCCTCCTACTCGCCTCGTACAACCGCTCTCCTTCGCCTCGCTCCGCTCAACTCAGCGTCCAGTCCTCCTCCCTAACCCCCTCCGCTAAAATCCTCATCCTAACCTCCGAAGGAGGCTCCATAACCCTCCGTACAGCGAGCGAAGGCGGCGGGATGTACGGTCATCACGGCTCAAAGGCAGCTGGGAATATGGTTGGCCATCTGTTGGGGTATGACTTGAAGGAGCGGGGGATTGTTATCGCCATGATACATGTACGATACTCATGTCATATCGTGGAGTTCGTCCGTGTTGAGCTGATACGGTGATGATAGCCTGGGTTCCTTAAGACCGGTATGTCGAATATGAGCTGGTTATGGGGTGTAGCTGATGTTCAGTAGATATGACCAAAGACGCGGGGATGGAGGAGTTTTACGAAAAAATGGGCGGTTCGTCGGATCCCTTCCATTTCACACCGCATCCAGCTGCACCGTACAAGCTGTTGTACAGCATGGAGAGGCGGGACTAAGCTGATGCGTCAGTTTAGCTGTCACACCCGATGAAGCCGCTGGACCCTGCGCCGAGTTCGTTGAGAATCTGACGTTGAGCATGACGGGGAAGATGTGGGCGCCGAGTGAGTCAGATCATCCTCACAAGCTGATATGGTCTGATGAAACTTGCCTTCAGTGGGAGCTAGGTAAGCTTTTGGGGAAGGAACTGGGTGCACCAGACGCTGACGCCGTTGATAGGGGTATTGGCAACGCTGAGGAAGTCATGGGGAAGGAAGTGACGAAGCACAAGGGACCGCTGGAGCTGCCTTGGTGATTGAGCTTCGAGGAGCGGATGAAGGATGAAGGATACGTCTAGTATAGGATTTAACAATAACGAAACGAGCCCTTGACAGGTTGACGAATTGAACAAGACATCCAGTATCGGGTAGAATAACAAAAAAATGCCACCAACTCCTCTCAGCATTTTTGGCGAGATTTGCATTCTTGCATTTCAAACAGGAATTAGCCCTTATAACCCACCTTGATCTCCTCTTCGTAAAAGCTTCTCCAGTACCGAGCATCCCAATCCTAAGACGTCCGGGCTCTTCATTCACATCCCACGCCCACCTCACACCTCATCGATGCGCCGAGGGTCGAACGTCTCCGGCTCCTCGAGCGGGATTTTTCGTCATCTTGAAACCGTGGGCCAGGGCTTCTCCCTTTTGCACCTTCCCGTGTTGGAGGATGAGGGCGATGGCAGCTCTGCAATGAACGAAGCGAATCGCGAAAAGCGGGCGGGAAGAATGGACGATAGCGAAATACAGAAACATATTCATGTGAGTGGGGTGATCAGGCCAGAAGAGGGTGATGGGCGTAACAAGAAGGATGGGAGTGGACAAGTGGAAAGAGGATAAGGTAATCAGCTGTCTTCAGACGAGGAGTGAGCGAAGCGACTGACTCGGGCGACTTATCCTTGACCCCCTTGTCATCCCCGAAGAAGACGTTCTCAATCTCCTGTTTAGAGACCTCGCCGAGGGTACCGGTATGGCCGGATGTGCCGGATTTGTACTGAAATGGCGCGGAGCCGGGCAGCAGACGGAACGTTCAATAGCCAATGCCGTAGAGGTACCAGGCAGGTATCGGTGATGCAGGTCATGCGGGGTAGGATGTGGGAAGAGGGACAAGAAGGTTGAGTGATGGTTGGTCGCGATGGAGAACACGACGAAAGATGAACGTCAGCTCGGTCCATCCCGAAGCCATGTAAATGTAAGCTGACGAAAGCAAAGGCGTGAGGTGGAGTATGGATATGTTCATTGTGTGAAGCTTAACCAACTCACGATGGAGAATTGTCCGACGAAACGGGCCAATGCAACCGATTTATCCGTCTTCCATTGCTCGTACTGTAGACAGACACACAAGTCAGCTCTCATCCAATTGACCATGGCTCAAAAGCCTCAGCTACCCAAACGCCAAACGAAGCTGAGCGTCAAGACCATCCCTTGAAATCGCTATTGACCCAACAAGGGGATCAAACTCACTTCCGCTACATCCTCCACAAACACGATATACTCGTCGGCATGCTCGTTCGGCTTGTAGATGACTGCCTGATTGGACATATCGAGGAATGAAGCGATCTAGGTGGTCCAGCGATGTGTATGGTTGTTGATTGATGGATATTCTCCAAATGGTCGCCTGAGCGGGGACTAACCACGCGACAACAAGAGCAATCGAATGACGTAGCGTTTTTTTTTAAACGATTATGGGACACGTAATGAGAAAAGGTGGCGAGTTGATAAGCAAACCCCTCAATGACTCCCGGCTTCGGCCTCCCCTCTTGCGTCGTCTGACTGCGACAAACAACAAGTCGGTTGATCATCGTTGAGTCCGATAGCTTCCGCTTGCTTGTCCGGGGTAATCCACTTCGGCCTCACAGTATTGGAGCCATAACGAGTAATCCTGACCAAAAGTCGTCTTTCTAGATCAGTACGAGGTTGGACTTGAGATACGATCGATCAACACCGGTGAGTCAACCCTTTCCCAGTTCCTCAATATACCCCCAATCCCACCTGCCCAAATGATTATACCAGAAGTCGCGATGATACACTCCCTTCTCCCTCGTCTCCTGGTGAACTCTTCCTCTGACCGAAAGGAAGGAGTGGGGTGTCGATCCGGGATCGAGGCGGGCGGTGGATCGGAGTGACCTAATGTGGGCAGAAAGACTTCATGCACCACCAGATGATTCGGCGATCTCCCTCCTCCTCTTGCCCTTTAGTCTCTTCTCCCTCCACAGTTCTTCTTGCACTTACGGAGCGAGAGTATCCATGAGCTTTTCGGATGATCATCCTTTGATCAATGCTGATACAACTTAGACCTCCGCCATGTCCCGATATACACCCGTCGCCTCATCCCCTTCTTCACCTACAACACCCACCGCTACCCGCCGATCTTCATTCGTCTCCATCAGGAGACCATCGTTCTCCTCTTTCGGACTAGGATCATCGAGATCCAATCCGATGCCTGATCCTGATGAGATGGATGCGGCTTTTGATGGACCGGATGATGAAGGCGAGACGCATGGGCTGTTAGGGCAGAATACGGAGCATGTGCCGGGAGATTATGACTTCGAGCGGGATTATGTGGGTGACACACCTGAACAAGTAACCTGTCATCATGCTCACGCATATGTAGACACTACCACCCCCTTCTCCACCTCCCTTCCAGCCATACTCATCCCATAACCCTGCGCCGGGAAACACAAACGGTCTAGTCCCTTCATCTCCACCTCTTCGACGGAATCCTCAACGACACTTCTTGGGCGGTATCCTTCCTACTTCATTCCTTCCTCGAGCGACAACGCCCAGAATAGTTGGAGCGGGCCAGACGGGGATCTTCAATAACCTCTCCGCGCGGCCTGATAATGGTGCTGCTCCGGAAGGAAGGACGGATGGACCGGAATATGCTTCGGAGTATGAGCAGAAGGATGGGCCTCCGGTGAGTTCCTACATCAACATATTTGGTACCAAGAGCTGACGCTTTGTAGTCGTATCAAATGGCCTTGCGAGATGCCGTCCCGCAGTACTGGGACACAACCGTAGTCCTCCCTTCTTCACAATCTCCTTTCGGTCCTCTGTCCTCATCGATGAGCGGGGATGAGATCTTGATAGACGGCATGCCATCTGGCAACTTCTTTGGCTTCTTCTGGAACTGTGAGTCCTCCCCACACTATGCTTCATATCTTGAAGCCGCCGCTGACGCGCCCCAGTGATCGTCTCCGTCTCCTTCCAATTTGTCGGCTTTCTCCTCACCTACGTCCTCCACACCACCCACGCCGCCAAATATGGCTCCCGTGTCGGCCTCGGCATCACCCTCATCCAATTTGGTCTCAACATCCGGTCCAAAGCCGAAGAACTTATATCGTCCGGCGAATTCCCTAGCGACCCATCGGATCCCACTCCGAACTCCGGTGCGAATGAGGATGAGACTGCTGCGAACAATGCTTTGAAAGCGTTCTGGGGTCCGGGATCGCCTTGGCCTGCGACGGTTAATGACCCGGATCAACCTGTCGGCTCACCACCCGTCGTGCTTCACAATTCGCACGAGGCGGAACTCTTCGCGGCGGCACATAATACCACACTCAGCGCGATGCTCGGTTTACCCAACGCCATCGACGTTGGGAGGGCAAACGAGTACTTCAGCTTCCTATTGATGAGTATTGGATGGTTCCTCGTCCTGACGAGCATCGGCGGATGGTGGCGAGTCAAACGATTCGAACGCGGTCTCCGTTCAGCCCAGCGAAATTCCGAAGCCGCTCAGGCAGCAGCTAATCGTGGCGATACCGACCCACCACCGCTTAACATCGAGACCACCTCAAACGCCACAGTCAATGATCCAGGACCGATGGCGATTGGGTATTACACCTCTGCTTTCGGTCAAGCTTGGCGAGGTGCTAGGGATATTCAGCGAGGATTCCTGGGAATGAATGGACGACCATTGAGAGGAGGTGCTGGGAGGGGACATACCCAGGTCCCAACGGATGAACATGAGTTGTTGGATGCGCAAGGGTTTGGGCTGGGGAATATGGCCAGTGAGGGTGGTGGGAGGAGGGTGAGGGGGTTGTGGGGTGTTTAGACGGATCTGGCTATTGAAAGTGATATGGTATGGTTGTACTGGATACCGTCGTCCGGCTGGTTGCTTATATTGTCCGCTTGGTCAATGCCGGTGAGAACCTGGTCAATGGGAATCAGACATTGAAGGCGATATCTCGACTGCAAATATATGAAACTGGTACTCCATCCTTCTCACGAGTAAATCACAAAACAGGTACGCGACATGACTACAGGTTACTTTCTAGCAGGCATTGCACCGTATGAAATATATAGACACCTCTGTCTCGTCCGCTTCTGATTTCCTCAAATGCGATAAGAGGCGTCTACCGATGTGTTCAATGGCTCTTTGACACGCTGTACCACAACTGATCAACTAAGTTACGTATGAGGTGGATAGGTGTGGTTGAGGAGATTTCACCGAGCGGTCATGAGCCAGTGTTGATATATAGAGAATGTGATGGTAATTTGCTGGACTCGTGACAATCCTTGCTTTAGTCTTTGGGCCTTCCAGTATTTTAACACTTTGAATTGCTCCGTGCTCCAACAAATAAATCTAATCCTCGGTGTGACAAGTCCTAGACGTCTGTTCTGTCCCAGACCTGCAAATCTTTTGACACCTGGAGGGGTCTACTTGTCACGGAGCTACTTGACCAGCGGGTATGTCCGAACACTCAGCTCCTTGTTTTGACGAGCGTTAGGCTAACTTCGGCGAAGGAGAACTGCAATCAACAATGGGCGACTCAATAACTCAAGGACACACGAGGATGAAGCCAAGTTAAGTGCCGGTCGAAGTAAAAGTCCTTGATGAATGCGGAGGCAAGGCTAGAGTAGGCTATGGGACTGGGAAGACTTTCAATCTCAAATCACTGGGTCTTTCCCTCTCTCGTCTTTCCTCCTTATAACCTTCGTCCGTCGGTCGGTCCGGCCCGTAGGTTTGCATGGGATCATCTTGGTACTGCATGTTGTCACGATCGTGAATCAAAGCTCGCCGATAGCATCGCCGTATAGACAGCATCGCCGTATATCGCCGACTATAAGCATTCCAGTGCTTCACTTTGGCCTTGTACTCTGAAACGAGGTTCGACCATGTTCTTTGTTCGCCTAAACAAGGCCACATCTCAATCCATTGTACTCAACACGCTTCCCCTCGCCTACGACAAAACACCATTGACCTCGAAACCAGACGCCGACATATCGCCGACTATAAGCATTCAGTGCTTCACTTTGGCCTTGTACTGTGAAACGAGGTTTGACCATGTTCTTTGTTCGCCGAAACGAGGTTGTCTTTCGCCTCTTTGTCTCCGACACGATGCATTGTACTCAACACCCTTCTGACTTGCCTACGACGAAACACCCTTGATCTCGGAACAAGACAAGCCGTAGATAGGCCAGTAAGAGAGATGGAGCGATTCGAGTTTGAAAGTCATTGAAAGTCAACGATAGTCAACGATAGTCATCCATAGTCACCTAGTTTTGCCGTACTTGATCTGACCCCTGCATTGTTTAGCCTACGCTACTCGACGCACTTAACTCGGCTACACCCACGCGTGTCCTCGAGTTATGCAAGCTAAGTTCGACAACGGTAGTCTAACTTCACCAAAGCCAAGTCAACCGTCGCCGATTCCAGGAGCTGAGCGTCGGGCCATACTGCTGGTCGACGTAGCACCGTGACACATGGGTTGATAAAGGTCAAGGAAAGAGGGTCTTGGACGAGCAGTGGGTAAGACCCAGACGTCAAATACAAAGGCCTCGCTTTTCAAATATGCTAGGGACTGGTCGGAGATTGACAGGCTACGGTCGGTGACTGAGTGGCTATGGTCGGCAATTGAGTGGCTCTGATTGGCGATTGAGTGATTCATGGGACCTCGCTAGCGATTTGTGGGGAATCGATATCGTTTAATGGGATTCGTTGGTACTTTGTCGTTTGTTGGCGATCTTTGGCGACGATAATGTTGGATCGATTCTAAATCCGTGACAGTCTCCACCTCATTGGGTCACAGTCCCAATACTCCAGTCTGCAAGCCAGAGACATTCCAAACCAGTCCTAACTCAGCCAATCCCCCCAAATCCCTGACACAGCCCCAATCCACTCCAATGAGTGGAATGATCAATCTCGGGTAGAGTTGGGAAAGGATGGCCACCCATACATACAGAAGGAGATCAATTGCAAGATCGGTCGCAAAACTCTTGCCATGTGCCGGCGTTTGACAAGACGTGGTGAATCTCTACAGAAAGAGGTCAAAGGGGCTCAATCGTACTGTCATGCTTCCTCCCCAGCATCAGCAGGCAAAACAGCTCAGGGTTTTCTCGCTCCATGGAAGGTCCCATAAAGGTGGTTACTCCTACCACCATTTCGGATGTAGTCATGCGACAAGGATGTTCGAGTGAAGAAGAGTAAGGCCTCCTGGTCTGGGGGACCAAAGCATACCAATGGGATCCGCCTCGACCACCGATCATCTGAAGAGGTATTCCAGAGCTTTCCATGGAGGCCACTACAGGAAAGCAAGAGAGATAGCACTAGCTGCATTCTCATCCTGTGTTGACGATGCAAAAGCTAGCGGTCACTTCCAAGACTTGACCTTTGCCATCCGTCATTCAGAGGAGAGTCATATCAATGATGTGGGCAGTCTGCAGCTGCAGTCAGGGGTGTGAGTGTGAGCAAGAAGAATCATATGGCGCAGAGTCAGACCATGTTTGGAGTTGGGAAGGCAGACAGACATGTTTGCCTTTTGGTTTTGGATAGTATTGGCTTCATCTCATTCCACCAATACAAGGCCTCGAGCTACCTTTCGAGCTCACTTGACTCGCTTACTACCATGGTGACCCAGGGAGAGCCAGTGGTAGTCTTCCTGTCCGTCTGAGCAGCGTTGCCGCACCTCAAAATGATAACCCGAACCTTCGGACAGTAGTCTGATGACCTTTGAGTACTTGTCATCCTTCTCAAACGCAGTGACCGTAAATTGGTGTTGATCTTTGGACTGATACTTCGAAGGTACAACTGATAGTAAGGTATGCTTGCTGTCGAGTGTGGCTCCACTACCCGGTCTCTTGATAGATCTCGTCTGGATCGTCCCAAAGAAGGAATGTAGTCGGGACGCGACTGAAGGGGACCTGTCCTTACCTATCACCTGGCTGACGATGGTGATCTTTGCCGCGGTCCTGCGCGGAAACGATCTTGCATCTGAAAGCAAGGATCGTTTGGACCAGAATCAGTCGCCACCAATGTCTTCCACACAGATCATGGTGGCAATGAGATTATGACCGAACATGGAAGTCTTGCCACCACCACCGTCGACATCAGAGATGATGTACACCTGGTGATTGTGATCTTCAGTGGTATAGCCTCGAGAAGCGATTCGCGAGCGTGTCCGCCACCGACCGCCACGCTCACCTCGGGGGGACCTCTGCGGCCGTTGGATCTGGAGACGACAGAGGAGAAATGATTGGTGGTGAGGATGACATGCGTTTGGACGTGCTCATGATGGCTGTGAGTGTGACCAAAAGTTAGGGGGGGGGGGGGTAAGGAGGAGAAGGAAACGGGTATGAAACTAGTGTGCGGTTTATAAATGCTCCAGAAAGATCTGCGAGAACAGCTTCGCTATGACATCAGCGATGATGCAATAAATTCGGAAACACGCAAAGGAGGGTGACAGGTGAGACACGTCATCTCCGGACACTTCATTATAATCTGGACCTCAATGCGGAAAGAAGGTAACAGGAGGCGGGAATGTTATTCGGCTGCTGATGAAGCTCGTGATCTATACTGAACGTTGTGCATCATCCTGCACTACAGGTCTACGGCTCCAGTACCGCCCTTCAGCCTACACCTCACGATGTCAGCCCTATGAGACCCGGAAGTAGTCATCCCGCTTGGATGAGCCGGATGCACGGATGAAAAGAGGAAAATCGGTGTCTTCTGAGCGTAGCCTGGTGGCCTTGCAAGCTTCGCCATTCACAGTGAACCTCTGAATCACGAGCTCGTGAGATGACGCTCCTCTGCCGCTGGGTTCACGACTGAAGAGATGATGGTCAGTTTGGAGCGATGATCACCCGGAATCGTGGAAGTTTGACGGGACAGTTTCCCCAAGAAGTTATTCAACCGTTTCACTCCTTGATCAAAACCGTCCCTACGCCTGATGCGGCTGAGGACGGTGATCCTTGCTCCTTTGTCTCTGATCGAGACGTCCTTTGAAGTGAGTGTCAACTCAGACCAGACCTCTCGTCCCGAATGTCTTCCACACAGATCAACCTGTCGATAAATCCTGCCCAAACATCGAGGAAATAACGCTAACGCCGTCCATCCACTGAGCATATGGTGTAAAGCTGGTGACCGAAATCATTGAAGACGTGGCCGTTGACACCGCCTTTGGGAGCAGTCCGCCCCGGGCGACAGTCACGACTTCGACCGTCATTGATAACTCTTCTTTGGGATCCCATGATTCTTTCCTCGATGTGATGGACTCTGTGTAGTGCGAAGTGTAACGGGGTGCAATCGTATGCTTTTTTTATTGGGAGGGTCATGATTGACTTCTGGTGCGGAATAGGGCGTGAAGATGATGAAGGGGGTTTGAGAAAGAAAGTGGTTTGATATATGCGCGCAAACATGCCGCACAGACTGAAAGGAGTGCAACAGGCGAAAGGATTCGGTGGTTAAAAAAGAGCTTTCCTATGATAGTGAGGAATCAGAAGCTATCACAAAAGGTCTTGGGATATGGCGGTGGCGAGAAACTGCTATCGAGAAATTGAAGTAGTATCGACGGAGGCCATTCATCCAAAGTCGCTTACTACCTCGCTGGGATGATCCTTGCTCGCGCGACCATCACACCTTGTTACGGATGCAGCAATCGGGCTCATCAACCATGTTGGGACGAAAGACACATGAGGAAGTCAGATGGATTTGGAGGTGAACAAGCCCGCATGCGGCAACGGATTGAACCAGCCATGTTTGCGCAGCCTTGCAAGTTTACCTAGTATCGATGAAAGCCATCCAATCCAAAGGCACTTACTACATCGCTAAGCATGATCCTCACTGGCTCGATCATTGTACCTGTCCGTATGGATACCGCAATTCTACAGGACTGTTGAGATGGATCTGTACGTGGCGCGCGCGGGTGTGCTTTACAAGGACGGAGACATACAGCTCCTAACCCGCTACTACCCTCGATGTCAAATCGATTTTCCTCTGTCATGGCACCATTGAACGAACCAGCCATACCTCGCAAGGCTACCTAGTTCCCAGCACCCGCTGGGTTAAGCCAGCCTTTCGACAATCACATCGAGCAGACACGACAGATGTCATGATTCGAAGATCGGCTCACAAAAATAGCAGAATCAGCTCGGCGAGGGGAGATTACTGCAGACAATATTTTAATATGGGAGTAGAAACAACTTATCCATCAATCAATTGCAAACGTGGGAGGATTTACCCAGGAGAGGAACATCGTCAATGTTTAACATACAGAGAGATGACAATACTCGAGTACGGAACTAATGGTTACTTGATCTCCGTGCGTCAAATTTTAGGGTCTCGATTTACCGACAGAGGAGAATTCGTATGACCGAAGAAATGACCCTTCAAGCGGTTCCAATACTATGCCGTCCTTAAACCCATGCCCTAATGAGCTGCGGTACTCCCCAGCGCACTCCCAAATGATAAGTAGCCACTCGAATCAAGACATCCACTTGCATCTGACTACTGTTCTCACGACGGAGACCTGCTTGCGCCACATTCGAGTCTCTACGTCACCTCCGATTGATCAGGGAGACCGTGAGAATGAGCTACGGAACCCCCTCGAGTCATTGACGAGAGCATCATCATCCATCGCCGGTACTTTAGCCATCTTCTATCATGTTTCTATGTGACTCCATATCGTAAGCCATTCCGAGGCCTTTGGACCCTTTGATGTCAATTGACCAACTGTCCATACTCATGCCCATTTACCTATTCCCTCCCCGTAAGAAACTCCTTTCATAGCCGAAAAGGGAGAAAACACGACTCACCGAGTAAAGCCATGATCCCAGCACCCAAAGCGAAACTCGAGATGACGAACACGATCTTCTTCCACGAGCAGGTGTGATAGTATGTATTGAAGATGAATTCATGGGCGATGAGTTCGACCGTCGCGCTATATTATATCTCACACGTCAGCTTTGGTGACGACAGCTTGAAGGCGAGTAATTCACGTGTAGATGAGGATCCCTGCTGAGATGGAGTCGAGGATACCCGCTGCGATCGATGCGCTGGCAGAGGTCATTGACTGCTCACCGGACGTCAGGCTCAAGTGCTACAAGAGTGAGCAAGGTACTTACGGTCGACTCGCGGGTACCGAGACCAATCGCCATTCCGATCGGGGTGACGCAGGAGTACAACAAAGCTCCGGCGAAAGGTGCCCATTCCCAAGCCGGAGGGAGCTTGAGGAAAGCCAACCGAGTACCTAGGAAAACACCTGATCAGCTCGTTTCGACACCCAAGATAGTGAAAAGGGGAATCTACCAAGGCCTAGCCCTTCGAACATTTCTAATCAGAACGACTCCACGTCAATTTGGTTGCCTGAAGTCCTGGACCGGAAAAATACGTACGATGAAAGATGATGACGATAAAGAGTGTTGTGAACTCGTCGGGACTCGAAAGTGACAGTGTTAATCCTATGATTACCTGAATACATGGTATCAGCAATCGTAGACCCCGTCGAGGGTTGAAGATGGTTCAGGACGTACCGAGTGAAAGACCACTCCAAACTCCAATATAGCTACTCCCAGAATCTGCGCAGCGGCCGGTTTCTCCTCCGAAGCATCCGTATATTTCTCATCAACACTCTCCACCTCCGCCATGCCTTTCCCTCCTCCTGACTGAGTCGTATCAACCACCGCTTTCTCCGTCTGTAACCTAGGCTGATTGATCAACTCCCCATGGCCTCCCTCGATATCCCCATGTGGACCGTGTGCTCCATGCGTCCCGTCAACACCGTTATAGCCAGCTGGGACGTGTGCTCCACCTTCCATGGTAATCCCTTGTCTCGCGAGGTAGGCTGTCCCAAGACGGTATGCTGTGAGTTCGAGGACAAAGGTGAAGAAGAGGGAGGCGAGGCAGATGCCGAACTGGAACGAACACGGATATCGGCATGAGCCAGGAAAAGGGGTCAAAGCGGGAAGGAGCGGATAGTATGGTCGAAGGGATCATGGCGGAGGGGTAACAGATAGTGCGCAAATTGAGAAGCTGAGACTCACTGCGTAAGGATAGTTTGACCAGCTGTTCGAGATACATCCTCCGAGGGCGATGGTATTCGCCGGACCGAGTTCTTTATCCGCAGCGGGTTCAAGGAGGTGGATGAGACTCGTCGCGAGGATGACTCCGGAGCCGAAGAACCTGTAGGCAAAGCATAAGCGCTTACTGCCCAGAAAGCCGTTGTGGCAGTGTGCAGTCAACGGGAGCATAAGAGGTGGTGTGCTGGAGCTATACTTACTTTGCGAACTCAAAGATGAACCCTGGGACGGTGTTACGAAGCCTTGTGACTCGACGTGTGACGACTGGGAAGAGGGTACCGCAAAGGGATGTGACGAGGATGACAAAGACCGCTCCGATCTGCGAGGTAGAGCATCAGCTCTGATCAAGTAGCAGAGCCTCCAGATGATGGTGACCCACCCTTAGCCCTACCCTGTCGGTCGGATTGACCCCACAAGCATCATTCATACCAGGAGGAGATGCCGCTCCGCTAGTGTCACTTCCCGTCCCACTGTAACTCATCTCGTCTCGCCGTGGTTTTTATTACACGCCTCGAACCTGCTTCTCGACGTTTACGCTCTTCGATAAGTCTGTACCGGTTACAGCGATATTTCGGGGGGTCTTCGCAACTCTAGCTATAATATAGGATAACGAGGCATCAAATCCGCCCTCATCGCGATTGGAGGACCCAGCCGGTCAACCCAATTTTGTATGGGTGATATTCGAGGTGGGGTAACGAAATGAGGACCCGAGCGGTGAGGACGGGTGGAGAGGGGGACAAAGCGCGACCGTTTCGGTACTTTTTTTTTTTGGCTCGAGTCCCTTGCCTGTTTTCTTTTCTCTTCGTCACGCACGTTTCAACGGTCTTTTCTGGATTTTCTTAGAATGGATCACAATGCAACAGCAAGCGTTGATATGGCTGAGCGAGCCCCTTTGCTCCGAGTCTCTGATTGCATCAAATGCATATCCTGGTGGCCCCACGTCTTTCACGCGGTTCCTGAAGGATGACCGAGAGCGATGTCATCAAACTACGAAAGCCTGAAGGTGTAAGGTCCGGTATGATCGTTGATGAGGTACGCATCGTCAAAGGGTGTTTATCGTTATCCAGAATTATTATGCATCTCGCATGAAAATAGCAAAGCTATCGGTACCGCTCGTCGGACCGCTTCGGGCCGCGTGTGACCGGGAGAAAAGCCTCACTCCGGTGATAGAGCGGTCGATTCCTCTTGTACAGCACTATGTATTGCTCGGAGCAGAATCGAAGCGATCAACATGAGTTTCTTGGGGAGGAAAGCACAGTCAAGTTCGATTCGGGCGTTCCAATCCATCGCTGGGCGGTCGAAATCACTCGGTGCGCGACACTATGCGAGCGGCTCGTCCACCTCTTCAAAGGTAAGGAGGCCTTACATAGCTGGCGGCACAGCAGCAGCGTTCATGCTGGGCATATCGGTGAGCATTCCCGCACTGCATCTCGGTCCGTAGAAATTGATGTTTACGCCATGCTTAGGCCTACAACTTTCTCCGATCATCCACCTCCACTTCCACCCTCCACGCAGAATCACCTCCCTACCGATCAGGCCACATCCCCGGTCCAGGAAAAGAAGCTCACGATCCCCTCGGCGATAAAGATTACGAGGACGAACCGAGGGTGGCTTCGACTCTCGCCGTCGAAGATTCGGATGTCGTTGATCATGGGGAGAGTTCTAGTCTGGAGGAATATGAACGAGGGAACGGTAGGGGACATGGGGGAGATGAGGGCGCGATGTTGAAGTATATCCCGATGAAGGAGGTTGCGAGACATGATTTGGCGCATGATGCTTGGGTCGTGATCGATGGGCAGGTTTACGAGTGAGTACATACTAACCTCCTAGCTAAGCTCGGCATTGTATTTCAAAGGAGGAGGCGGGAGCTGACGATGCCTTCAGTGTCACAGATTTCCACAAAAACCATCCTGGAGGGTCGAAGATCATCGTATCTAACGCTGGGCGAGACGTGACGTGAGTATACTTCCTCTACTTTGTCGAACAATAAGACGAGCGAATCAAGCTGATCCCGTTCAATGGTAGTGAGCTGTACAAAGCGATGCACCCTCCTGGTATACTCGAGGAGAACCTTGCTCCGGAATATCACAAGGGTGCTGTTGATCCGAAAGAGGCAGCAAAGGTGTGTAGTCCTCTCTCATGCTATTAGGACAAGGCTAACATACTCACCTAGTCATTGGAATCCATTGAAGCGGAGAAGGCTAGGGTGACGAAAGCGAGAGAAGCTCTGCCACCCGTCGAAACGATGCTCGGCCTTGATGAGCTTCAGGTAAGTACGAACTACGCTGCCAATACACTTCCGCAAAGCACACCTGACGGTGCACTTCGCTCAGGCCGCCGCCGAATCGTTCCTCAACCCCCGAGTCGTAAACTACTACGCCGCAGCCTCATTAGACGGCTACACCCTCTCCCAAAACCGCTCCTGCTTCCGCCAATGTCGACTCATCCCTCGAATCCTCCGTGACGTCTCCCTCATCTCCCCACAGACGACGATCTTCGGTGTCCCCTCCGTTTTACCGATCTATATATCTCCAGCTTCGAACGCTCTACTAGGTCATCCGGATGGTGAGTTGAACCTTACTCGAGGAGCAGCAAAGACAGGGATCGTTCAGGGTGTTTCGGCGGCGGCTAGTTATCCGTTACATGAGATTCTTGAGGAGAAGGAGAAGATGGATGAGGAGTTGGGAGGGAAGATGGGGATGATTTATCAGGTTTATGTCCAGACTGATAGGGGGAGGACGGAGGAGATTGTGAAGGAGGCTGTGGCGGGGGGTGTTTCGTGAGTCTAGAAATAACCATCCACTCTGAGCCTCCCGACCTTCCGTCTCTCATCGAGAACACTCTTCGAGCTTGTGGCATGACAACCTGTCGAGCGATCCCTTCGACCGCTTCCATTCGATCCCCTCCCCTTCCCCTCTTCCTGAAGAGACATCAGTAGCGATGCTGACATTCTATCAGAGCCTTGATGTTGACCGTCGATACCGCCGTCCTAGGCCACCGACAATCCACCGACAAACTCATCGGCACGCGAAACGAAGCCGAACCAGGGATCAAGATGGGTCCATTCAACGAATGGCCTCCTTTCCATGACCCGAGGTTGAACTGGGATGATCTGGGTTGGTTGAAGGAATTGGCCAAGGGGATCCCAATATACCTCAAGGGGGTTTGTCATATCGATGTGAGTGAGCCCACTAGCCGCGGACCTTCCGCTTGGTTCGGCGAGGCTGATGTGGGTTCTTCATGTAGGATGTGAGGAAGGCGAAGGAACATAATTTGGCTGGATGTATACTCTCCAACCACGTACGTCCCTGACCCATCCGCCCACAAAACTATCTATACATCCTGTTCTTGGATCTAACGTTGAATCGGAATTAGGGCGGAAGACAATGTGACCAGTAAGTCTGAGTAGACCCTTCTACCATCCGCTCGCGCTGATTCGCTCGCTCGCTGGCAGAGCCCGAACAGGATTCGAATCCCTCCGCTCGATTCACGCCGAAGACCCTCAACTCCTGAAAGACATAGAAGTCTACATCGACGGCGGTATACGGCGGGGTACGGACGTGCTCCAAGCTATCGCTTTCGGAGCGAGGGGCGTCGGTTTGGGTAGACCTTTCTTATGGGCTCAGGCTGCTTATGGGGAGAAGGGGGTTATACGGGCTGTCAGGAGTGAGTTTCTCGACTTCTTCTACTTGCTTATCGGATGGGATTATGGAGGAGTTGAGCTGATGAGACGGGAATAGTATTGGAGAGTGAGATCGTCACCGCGATGAGGTTGTTGGGCGTGACGAGTTTGGATCAGGTGGATATGAGGATGGTGGAGTGTTTGCAGGAGTTCTGGAAATGAAGCGCCATCATGAGAGAGGATCAAATCCCAAAAAAAAAGAAAACATATTGCGTATCTTTTTTTGTCACGTCACATAACGTTACCCGTCTGTATCGATGCCATGTTACTGAAAGGTAGAGACGCGATGGCTTGTTCACTCCTTTGCAGGAGTGATCCAGAGCGAGGCCGAACATCGCCTTTGTGAGAGCTGAAAGGAGCGGAATCTTTCTTTCTCGACTCCGTCATCCATGTTTGACTCAAAAGGACGAGATTACCCCAAGAATTTCTTCTTCTTCCACTTCCCCTCGCAGAACAATGATTACCACCATGATTACCACCAGTGATCTCCATCACTGATTCACCAACACATTTGCCTCAAATCAACCCCAAACCATGGTCGACCTCAAGAAGGTGATCGTATACGGGACCGTGGTATCCACTGCAACCAGCGCATCCACTGGAACAACCAAGCACAACTCTGCAATGGGTCGCGGTTCGTTGAAGCGCGCGGGGTCACAGGGCAGCGGTCCGTCTCTCTCAGCGCACTCGGGAAAAGAATCAGGGTACGGCCACTGGCTTCAACCGCACACACAGACGCTGGGACCAAGCCAAGCACAAACAAGGCAGTGACGGACAAAATCTCTGAACGTTTCTGCTCAAACTCTCGACCCCCGCAATCACCAAGCCCTAAGACCTTTGGGGTTCTTCACAGATACGGGAAGCGCTGATTCAAGCGAGCTTGACGGGGTTTGATTTCCGCTCAGACACAGAAACCTCTTGGCGTCAGCTCGAGGAAATGAGGCACCAATTAGAAGAATGAGCAGAGTAGTGGAGTCGATGGATTTGACGACGTCTGTGCCGCGGGGGGGGCCGGCTTGGTAGTAAATTTGAAGGTATTGTGAACGTCCTTGCCAGGACGGAACGGTTTCTTTCCCGATCAGCTGCTCTCCCAGGATCGCGAGATCCGTGTATTGACGATCCTTCATCTATGATCTACCGACATCAAGGACAGTGGCGCTCGACTCAAGATCAATACCGTCGTCGATAACTCGAGGTTTTGCATAGGTTACTCATTACGCCATTACTACGCCGGCTGCCACATGCTCGACTGTGAGACTCGTATGTGAAAATGTTTGTTCACCAACATAGCTGTGGTGTTGACTCTTTGATCGAGTTACTCGGCGCGGACCGCCAACTCGCTGAGTACTGATCGAAATAGCTTTTGGTAGATTGCGAGGAACCGGCTTGAGTTTCTAGCGGTCTTTTATAAGTGATTGCTTAGGTGTCCTTTTTACGGCCAAATTCGCCCGCCGAAAACAAAGAGAAAGATTGATTTCCCATGTCGCTATCGATACGAAACGGGGATTAGATGCAACATGATCCGGCAGACGAGAAATGAGAAATATTCTTGTTCCAGCGTACTCGAGTACAGATGAGATCTACAATCTAAATCTCATTCAGTATTCCCCGCGCGCTACCCTCATTAGCAACATGACTGGATCTAAAGGTATTACATCCGAAAAAGTGATCTTTGATGACCCAAAAGATGATAAAGCTTCAATTTGTATGAGTGTCGTTATCGTATGATCATGTCCTCTCCGTGTGCCCGATGACTAGGGACACGACATGCACAGCACAAACTTCCTCTCCTTCCACTCGACTACACAGCTCCAGCACGACGATACAGTGCTGATCACGATCTCCTCGTCCAACGCCCAACCCTCCGAGTAAACTGATCTCCCCATACAAGGACTTGATACAGTGCTTGACGGCGTACGGCGAGCTCACTCACGCTTCTCTCAGAAAGTGCGACCCAAACGTCCAAATAGGGCTGCTTCAAATACTCCTCCACTTCGTCACCAGGACTCTCGTCTCCAGCTTCGATCCCCGATCAGACCAGCCCTGGCGAGACATCGGCTACCAGCCCTTTCAACTCAGCCACTTCGTCACATCCGGTGGCGAATTACGCCGAGTACCGTTCCAAGCGAAACGAGTGGAGACCAGCTCACATCAACTGATCATACGCCTGATCAAGAGGTGGCATCGGTTCAAACCCAACCCTTCGATTCAGGCGGCACTCCCGAGTAAATGGTTCAAACACAAATCTTTCGTGCTTCTACCCCGCAAGCAATCCGGCTTTCGCGGGGACCGACCCATGGACCCTGGGTATCAGAGGAGGATGCGTCTTCCGAGTCCGCAACAGGGAAAGGCTATTGATCACGATCCATGACCAAGAGACTAGGGCTCACCCATACCTTTCAGAGGAGTTAAACACTGAATCCGTTTGTGTGGAATATCGTAGGCCATGTGAGGTGATCGGGTGTAACACAAAGGATTCGTGGCGATATACTTGGTGCTTGAACTCGTCGTTTCGAGCTACTGACGTTTTCAGTCGGTCAGACCGATTTTGTCTTCTTCAGCTACGAAAAGATCCTTTCTGATCTCAATGTGTTGGACCACTTGGTCAGCTGGAGATTTTTGTTGATAGCATCACTCTCGAGATCCGCTGAATCCGGCATATTCACCCGTTATGCATCTTCGTGAAAACGGATCAGCTGAATGGCAGGGTACATCCCTTTGCTGCACTCTCCCTCGCCAGCTCGATGATCCTTATCCCATCCCTCGACTGTTCCGGCTGGATAACCAGCTCACGTTCTCCTCGTACAGCCCTCACCACATCCCTATAGTAATCCATATAACACCCTCGTACCGTCGGGAACGGTCCAACCCAAGAATCGCCCACTCGTACCTGGTCGTCGTGTACCTTCTCCTTGGACGTAAGTGTACCGTAAGTCTCCCTCGTCTCCAGTCCGAAACGCTCATCCGTCGCTTTTCCTCCACTTGCGGCTTGCTCTACCTGCGGATCTTCACCCAACTTGATGAATGTCCCGTCATAACCCCGGATAACACACTTGATCTGGTCCGATAACTTCGTCACAGCATTCGTCTTCACCTCCACGAAAAGGTTCTTCAGCTCGCCCATGTATTGCAAGATGATGGTGAAGCTATCTTCCACCTCGCTGTCCACACCACGTAGATTCCGCAAGAACCCCGTAACGCTTGCCGGGCGACCGAACAGTTCCAGAGCTTGATCGATCGAGTGCGATCCCGCTCCGAAAGTCAACCCATCGCCGGGTTGGTAAGTAGGATCGGACATGTTCTTTAGCCAAGGTGGATTACCGAGATCGTGGTGAAAGGAGCACTCGTGGATCGTACCGAATGCTTTGAGCTGTATTAGGTGTTGAACGGTGAGGAAGTCGGAATCATATCGCCTGTCTAGCAGAATATCAGCGATCGCTGAGTAGTCAGTCACATTAATAGGGAGGAACTGCTCACTCTGGAAGACGGTGAGGATTTTGCCGACCTTGTTGGAAGTCGCCATGAGTCGATCTGCTTGCTCCGTATTGACGGTGAAAGGTTTCTCGACGATCACTGGGATAGGTCAGCGTACGCACTGCTCTGCTCTCCTGAACTGCTCTCCGAAGATGACGAGGCTCACCGTGCTTCCCGGCAAGTAAAACCTTCTCTGCAAGCTCCGCATGAGAATCAGGCCTTGTAGCGACCAACACCAATTCTATCTCCTTATCCCCACAGAACTCTTGAATCGTCCGATAATGCTTTGCGGTCGGAAAGTCGACGGTACAATGCTTTCCTTCTCGTCGTACGCCGTCTGTCGTATCCGGAGCCGGACTGCGTTGGAGGAATGCGTAGATCTCGATGTCTGCGTTGGAGAGGATGAAGGGGAGGTGATAGCGGTGGACTGTACCGCCATAACCTATGATGCCTAACCTGAGCGGCTGCATGATCTGACGGGCAGCTCTTCAATGATGGTAAGAACGTTCAATGGTAGGAACACGATGTCAGCTTATTCACAAAACAGAATTCAGGATCCCAACGGGAATGAAGATGTGCCGAAACGGCATGATATTCTCCCTCCCTTGGGGATCTCGCAGTGACGCTCGTCGCAGCAGTGTTCCCACACGGGACAAGCTTTTATTGGAAAAAAAGCAGCTGTCTCTTTGTAGATGAGCCTGAGTGGATGTCTCTATATTAGCGGCGTGGTCGTTTGTTTTCGCTGGCCGGATCGCTGACGACGACGTCGGCGTTCAGTTTTTCTCGCTTGTTCCACGCTACTGTACACCTCAACTCGTTTCAACACCAAATCTTACACATAATTAGCCATGTACGTGCGTAAGCTGTCAGATCCTACTCGTACGTCAAGCTCGACGTCCCTTCCGCAGTCCGACTGCTTATCCCACCAACTTGAGATAGCCGAAGAATACACCCAAGCTCACAATGTGATCACCTCAGCCTACGCCAATCCTTCGTCCTGTCCCACACCCTCTTCTCATTTTCGTGGTAAACCAGCTCAAATCTTGGAGACTGATCACCCCCGATAGACCGACACATGCTAGCTCTAAACGATAATAACCCCCAGGCGATCCATAATCACATGACGAATCTCCTCAATTCCGGTCTCTCCGATTCAGGTAGTGAAGTCTGGGTTTCTGGGACGGAAGAAAGGGAGATTGAGTGTTTGATGATCCTTGTCATCCCAGGCCGACTCCGAATCGAGTACGTTCGTCTTGAATGAACACGGAGATGGACAGATCCCTCAAGTTATGACAGGCAGTGGGACGCGAGACCGTAGATGACGGATGAAGGTCTATCCTCAGTTTGTCTCAAATGGCGTCGAGAAACGGTATCCGTCCCCTTTGGAACTCTGCGTGATGAAGGGGGACGAACTGAACAAGCGACTTTCGACCAGTATACACCTTTCTGGCCTAGGTGGAGACCAGAAACATTCGGACCGGGGTGTATGGACGAACTCTTCTTTGTCACTTGGGTCGCTACCCGACCCGATCGACGACGACGTGGTCTAGCTACGGCGCTCATGACTGGAGTGATGGAGAGGGTGGATCGGAAGAATCCAGGTTTTCCGATCGGGCTGACTGCTGTTTTAGAAGCTATTGTGAGTCATGACAGGCTTGGCTGGGAATCCCATTTTCGCTGATCAAGGTTGGGGTTGGGATAAGATTCGGCTGTATAGGTCTTTCGGGTTTGAGTTGTTGAGGAACGAGAGTTTCCCTTTGCTGGATGGGACGGACTATACCGTGTTTGGGATGAAGAGGGAGCCTAGAAGTGGGGAAAACATGGCATGACCGATCGAACGGTTCGGCATGCTGGGACTTGTGCAGCATCGATCGTCTTCTCTAAGCTTATTTGGGTGCGAACGATCAGGCGGTTCATTGAATCTCGTGGTTGGTTTCGGAGCTTCCATGTCAATGAGGCTCGGTTTTGCACGCAGCAAAACGATATGAAATGCATTCCCACAAACGACGACCTGAGTGACAGTGACGAGATGAGATCCAAAAGGCAAAGATGTACAGTCTCCCAAAAAGGCCTCAGACTGCCCCAATGGAAGTGGAGGAGAGAGCAATGGCCAACGACTCACAGGCCGGCTGTGAGGAAACGCAGCTCGAAGCGGACCATCGGCAGGTTGTGATAAAAGACGGCCAAAACCCGTTGGCTGAGGGGTGCATGATCGATACACGCCGCGAGCGCAACGGCGGAAGTTACAAGCAAGCTGTGGAAGTTCTGATCAGCTTGATTACGAGGATCAGGTGGAGTCCTCACGAATCCACCAGTCGTCACCGAGGAAAGCGTGTTATCACGAGGAAAGCGTGACCGTGAATACACCCATATGCATTCCTCATCACCGCGACCAACCCGCGCCGTCAAATCCAGTTGATCAGAAGCTCAGAGTCGTACAGGAAATCGAGGAGCACACACAGTGCGGAGATTCCGCTGAAAGTTTCGCCTTCAGCTATAAGTCTAGAAGCTGGGGAATCTCCGTGGCAAAAAAACACTTGCGGAGAGCCAATTGCCGAAACCGCAAGATGAAATTCCATCTCAAAAGGCAAGCCAGACCCAAGGATCAACAGAGGAATTCAGAGTACCGGACGAAGGAGATCAGTGACGGGAAAGTAAAGCGGTGACCTTGTCCTAAGGCGTATTGTACCGCCGAGAATCATGCGACCTAATGGGTATCCGAGGAGTGGAACGAGGGTTTCACCGGTTTTGAATTGCTCCGCCGGGAGCTGAGGAGGAGGGAGAGACCGGTCCAGCTCGTGCCTAAACCACTAGATTCAGATTCAGTAGATGACCTGTCAACATGGTATCGCGTCTTAGCGATAGGTGTCCGAAGCGCGGTTAACATCGTGGAGCTGGAGGCTAGCGGACTCACCGTCGAGCGCCATCATGAACACATGTCTCGCGCCATTCCTCTCCTTAGATCCCTGGGTTCATTTTCAGTCACCAAATCTGACGGATGGACATTTCGTCCCGGCTAACTATAATCATCACCGCCGATCGTCATGCGGTCCGAGGATACTGTCGCCTTTGTCAAGCTCTCCCACCTCCTCATCTCGTTGATACGTCGATGTCAGTGCTGGCTATGCAGTCAGATTGTTCAATGTCAGCACAGGGGAAGAAGAAAAGAGAGAATATTGTTGACTACTTGTGAGAAGAGCCTCAAGTACTATCACACCATTTTCGGGATAAGATAACGCGGTTCACACCACAGCTCACACGGAAGATCCTCTCCCCATCCTCTTAGACGAGGCATTATCATGATCGCGGTTTAGATTATCATCATTTTGGTCTAATAATCCCTTCCCCAAATATGATGTTCCCGAAAACTCACCGTCGGATCCGTCAAAAGGAAAGGTCCCAACGTATCCAGGCTCGGGCAAATCGCGGGCCTTTACTATTTTCCAAGCGGTGAGAACCCACCGGACGCTTGAGCGTCAGTCCGTTGTGGCGTACTGAAGCGCCCTGGCCGGTCCGAAAACCTCTACATGTCGGCTTCTCTTGTGCGGAGTTTGACCCTCTCCCCCCCCCTTTCTGCTTATGTCATATACTCACGTGGTATCGATCGGAGCTATGTTCTCGGGGTATCATTCTTGCCCCAAGAACCCCACACAGGGAGCATCCCCTGAAGACTCGGGGCCAAAGGCGGATCTCGTGTTACCCCGGAGGTTTCGCCGTTCATTTGTCTTACTCATCATGTGATGGGGCACTAACCACATGATCGACTGCCGGCTATGCTCTGATCGGTGCATCACGGGGGGGGTGGGGAGTGGGGTAGGCTGTCGGTGGGATTATGCCGGAGTGGAGCGAGTCCCAGAATACATAACCCCTACGCCCAGCTCTCTCCCGACCCGACTCGCACCTGCTCAACCTTCCACCAGCAGTCCAGCGGTCAACCATGTCGGTCAACCCAACAGACCAATCCAGCATACCCGCTCCCTTCTCCCCTCCCAGAGACGACGAGAAACACGGAGTCGCCGCCCTCTCCCCGACGGAAGAGAAGAATGCCGCCGATGTCCAACATATCGAGACCGTCCGTGCCAACCCTCGAGACCGGGGTCTATCCGTCGATGGAAAGACGTCGGTCGACGCACACAATAACGTAGGGTTGGCGGTACTGGAGCAGAAACATGTGATTCCTACCACTGGGAAGAGGATGCCGACGTCCAAGTGGGAGTATGTCACGTTCTGTATCTTCTGTGAGTCATCCGCTCTTTCCCACTGAGAAAGATCTGACTGCTTGGACCTCGTAGACTTTTCGAACAACGGTGCTCGTGAGTCAATCGGAGCAATTCTCTGAAACTCGACTGACGACTGCTACCTAGCTATCGGTGGCAACGGCGGTGCCCTACGACAAGCGCTCCTCAACCAACAGTTCCCCGACAATTACCTAACCTGGGGTGCTCAGCGACTACCAAGTACGTCTTCCCCACCTCCTGACTCCCCTGTTCTTCATCCGACTCATTACCGCCTTGCAGTCAACTCGATGTTGCTCGACGTAACGGGTATTCTATTCGCCGCCCAACTCGTCGTCCTTCTCACAATCGGTCCATACGCTGATTACGGCAATTGGCGACCATACATCATGATCGGTAAGCCCATCTTCCTCAGATCTGTTGCTCTTGGCTGATGTGCCGTCAAGTCGGCCAGATCGTTCTCTATGCTACCCAATTCGCGATGTGCGGGATGAAACGTCCTAGTCAATGGCAATCTGCTCAAGCTCTCTATGTCATTGGCTCGCTCGGTAAGTCGTCTGTTCGACCTGGATATCCAGTAGCGCTGATAATACCCTCAGCTACGAACGTGGTCACTGCTTTCTATGCTGCTACCTTCCCCGGCCTTGTCAGGGATCTACCAAAGTTGATCGAATCGGAGAAGGACGTCAAAGCGGGTACTAAAAGGCGAATCTCGTCTCCAAGCCCATCTGCCCCCTCCTTTTCTCTTCCCTTTTGGTTCACGCTGACTCCTCTGCAGTCCCGAAGAGCACTCCGAGCTCGACTCATACGAGCGATCCAAAGTAAGTTTCCTGCTCCTACTCGCCTTGTTCCAAAGCTTACACCTCCGCCAGCTGTACAATCTCGTCAACATCACTGGCTCAGGTCTCGTCGTGACCTTCTACGCCATTGCCGTTGGGATCTCCGCCGGAGTAGGCTACGCCACCGACGCCCAACTCATCACCTCCTACCGAGTCCTCATGGGTTACTTCGGCGCCTTGACTGTCGTCTGCACCGTACCGTTCTTCATTGTTCAAAAACATCGACCGGGGCAGCAGTTGCCTGCAGGGACGAAATGGTGGTTGGCCGGTCCACAGTGAGTTGACATGACCTTGTCGGCGCGGGAAATTCGGAATCTGGCTGATGAGATTGTGAAGACAAGTGTGGAGCGCTATGAAGAGTGCAAGGCAATTGAAGCAGTGTATGCTCTACCTCGTCGCTTACTTCCTACTTAACGAGAGTGAGCCTGACTACCCAAAATACTAATCGAAGAGCAATGCTGACCGGATCCAACAAGCTTTCGGAACATATTTCAACGTCACCGGTATCCTCCAGAACGAGTAAGTCCTCACACCTTCCTTGAACTCGGACAGAGAAAGAAGCTGACTGGCGGTTTAGGGTCATCCACTACTCCCCACTCATGCTCAACGCTCTCTCCCTCTGCGCCGATCTCGGAGGTGGCTTAGGGACGGTCTTCATGTTCTTCCTCCAGAAGAAGTACCGCTTCTCGGTGAAGCAAGGTGTTTTCTATGGCGCTTTGATGACACTACCTCCGTGAGTCGTCGGTCACTCAGTCTCGGCATCCTTCTTATGGAGATCGCTAGGCTAATTTCGTTTGATCGATAGGAGCTTATGGGGTGGCATCGGCTATTTCACCAATAAGATCGGATTCCACCACCGTTAGTCTAGTCCCGCTTCCAAAATCATGATCTCAAAGCAGTACGTGGGACGCTGAATCTCTCGCTCTTAGTCTGGGAATTCTGGCTCGCACAATTCTGGAACGTAAGTCCTCATCTCTTCCCGCGTTTAGAGAGCTGAGGTTGACATTTCTCTCCAGTTCCAGACCGCCGCATGGGGTTCTTACCAAGTCACCATGATCTCCGAAGTTGTGAGTCTATTTCTCCATCTCGAAGTCTCTCTCTCTCAACCCGACTCCATCTCCATCTCCCTGATTTCCGGGGCAGCTCTCTTGCGCGATCGGTCACGTTTGCAGGTTGGACTAAGGCTGACCCGAATCGCCCGACCAGGTCCCTGCACCCAAAGTCATGATGTTCTTCGCCCTATTCAACACCGTCGGAAAGACATCAGGTTTCATCGGTCCCTTCATCTCCTCGGCGATCATCAAACGAGCCAACGGAAACACCAACGCTTCCTACTGGTTCCTCTTCGGGATGGGTACGCTCGGAGCTATCATCTTGTGGTTCGTCGACACGGATAAGGCCAAGATCGATAACGCTCGCTGTGAGTTTGGAGACGTTATTTTTTCATTGTAAGGAGTAAGCTGATATGAGGACAGATCTCGAGAGGGAAGCTGCCGAGTTGTATAGTGCTCAGCAGAGGGAGCAGGCGATAGAGAATGAGCTGTCTGAGGAGGGGGAGAAGGTGAGGGTTTGAGGGGGTTGTATCGATGGAAGAGAAGAGTTACTGAAAAGGCGAAAACGAGAGGGGGCTGGGCTGTCCGGAAGGAGAGGGAGGAGTCGAGCAGCTATCGAAGTTCTATGAAGACGTTCGTAGCTTTATAGGTTCACGATCTTTCGTGATTGGCCTTGAATGTTGTGTGATGGGATGCGGCTAAAGTAAAGCGGATTCATGTTTAGTTGACTCGAGATCCTTTCGTTAGTATCGAGAGACGAATAAACAAGCAGCGGCGAAAGTTTCCCCCACTCCCCGATCCGCAACATCCGAAGGACTAGACTTGTTTCGGTTCTCTCTCCAGCCCAAGATGGACTCAGTTCTCGGTTTCGGAGGGGCTCGAACGAAGCGAGATATAAGTTCGTGAACGGTGTCCCTTCTGGCCGACTCTCCGAAGATAACGTCATTCACCTACTTTATTGACACACCCCCTTTATTGACGGCCAAATCTTCTCTCACTCGAAAAGGCCTATATAAAAATTGACCTTTAAATCCATGATGCCGGCCTCAAAGGAGGCCATCATGGCAGCTGTGGATAGCTACAGAGCCTCTCTATACGACCCACCCGAAGCCAGGCGAAGCATGCGAGAGATTGCGGCCGATTTTGACGTTTTACCGCAAACCTTGTCCCAGCGCGTCAACAAGGGCTACTCCGACCATAACACGGGCGCCGTTCGTCTCCAGGCGCTCACACCTGAAGAAGAAGGCTGTCTGGTGGACTACATACGTCGTCTGTTCTTCCCTGGCCTTCCCCCGCAGCCTAGTCTAGTTCCAGAGACAGCTGAACATCTCCGCAATAACCGCCTCCTCATCAAATAGACCTTTACCGGCCAATAACATCCCTTCCCTTGGCTCCAACTGGCTTCAAAAGTTCCGCAAGCGTCACCCCAAAATTGACTCCGTCTGGACACGTCAGATTGACACGTCTCGCCTCGATGGCTCGTGCCCAGAGAAGCTAGCGGTCTGGTTCGCCGAGATGGCCTCAATCCTTCATCAAAACTCGTATAATCCGGCCGATATCTACAATATGGACGGAACTGGCTATGCTATCGGTGCTACGCAGTCCACTCGAGTGCTAGCGGTGCTGGAGAAGGAGAAACTGGCTAGGAAAGGCGCGCGGGGGAGGCAGGAATGGGTCACATCAATTGAGTGCGTGTCTGCCGCTGGTCGAGCTCTCCCTCCCTTGGTGATCTTCAAGGGAGGGAGCTTCAACTCTGGATGGCTTCCAGCAGGCCAGGGGGACGCTGTGAAGGGATGTAGATGGGCTTCGAGCAACACAGGGTGGACGAATGACACGCTTGCCTTCTATTGGCTCGAGAAGGTTTTCCTCACATCAACCGTCCCCTCCACGCCCAATCAGCGCCGCCTGCTCATCGTCGATGGCCACGGCAGCCATGTCAAGGTTCGCTTCATCGCCCGCTGCATCCAGAACAAGATTGACCTCATGGTTTTACCGGCCCATTCGTCCCATATCACCCAACCCCTCGATGTCGGGATTTTTTCGCCCCTCTGAAGGCCGCAATGGCTTGCCAGGCCGACCGGTGGACCTCTCTCCATCCTGGACGAGCTGGAAAGGCAGAGTGGTGCTCAAATATGGTCCAGGCAAGATTGAAAGCCATGACAGAGGCGAATATTCGGGGGGATGGAGATCAACCGGTCTGTACCCCTTCTAGCCTTCCAGAGTCATCCCCGACGTCCCTGTCCCCCCTACTCCACCTCGCCAAGGCTCCAGGCTCTCCAAACCCCTCTGGCTTCAATCACACGCGAAAACCACGAGATCCTGACTCAATATGGCGATATCATCCGTACCCCAGTCAAAAACCGATTGCAGGAGCTGTCCTCTGCTTTTGAAGCGGTTCACGCCCGAAATACGATCTTGGAGAAGGAGAACAGGGACTTCAGGGA
>JAABUH010000112.1_pt1 | contig 116336 bp, 100 predicted proteins | sample 5559121 | NCBI WGS metagenome assembly JAABUH01 (sample SAMN10711871, study PRJNA513364) | rock metagenome | isolation source: Antarctica rocks | place: Antarctica: Victoria Land, Battleship Promontory nord | collected 2015-12-28
TCGCGCCGGACGGAATCGGTCCAGCAGGGAGCGCACATCGGCTGGACGAGGCAGCAACAGGTCCCTGGGTCGCAGCCCGAGGCGGCGGTGCAAAATGACCACCAGCATGATCAGCACCGTGGTATAGGACAGCAACGAGGCCAGAGCAGCGCCGAGAATGCCGAATCGAGGGAGCAGTACAGCGAGCCCGACAGCAGTCACCGCGAAACCACAGAGCTCTGCCACGGTAGCCAACCCAGGGCGGCCCAGACCCCGGACCGCTTCCTCGAGAAACTGATTCATCCCAAGACAGACCGCGGCCACCACCAGCACCATGGTGGCTGGAATGGCCGGCGCAAATGACGCGCCAAACACGATGGACACGGCCAGCGGGCTGATCAGCAGGAACCCCAGGCCCATCAACACATTAATCCCCGATGCGATGCGGCTGGTGGCGCACAACCGTTCCGCCGCATCCTCACTGCCGTGTGCGCCGGCCAGACGGGGCAGAATCACCTGGCCGAAAGCGTTGGAAACCGGGGTCACCGCCAGACTCCACGATACAGCAACGGCGTACAGACCCAGTAAATGCGGAGAGAGAAATGCTCCCATCACCAGTTGATCCATGCGTCCATTGAGCCAGGAGGGCGTGGTCGCGCTGATCGACCGGGCACCGTAGCGCAACATCGGACCAACCTGCTCGCCTTCAAAGCGATGGGGCCCGGGCAGATACCAGCGCAACAGCGCCAGCGACAGCAGCACGTGGGCCGCGATCCAGCCGAACATGGCGAAGGCGACAAAGGTGACGTGATCGACGGGTACAAAGGCCGCCGCCAGGAGGATAACAACGTAGCCGAGTGGCTGGGTAAGACGCAACACGTTCCATACGCGCAGGTCGCCGCGTCCCCGCAGCACCGCCGGAAAAGTATTGACAAAGAAGAGGATCGGCACGATGAACATGTAGACCTGTGACTCGGCGACAATGCGGCTGGGTTCAGCGGCCAGCAGGTGTGGCATCGCCACCACACCGATCAGCACCAGTGGTACGGCCATGACCGCCAGCATCACTATCGCCGTGATCCCGAAGACACCGCTCTGTTCGCGGAAGCGGCCGGAAAAGTAGCTTGCGGCTTCCACGATTCCCCCACTTCCAATGGTCATGATCGCCAGGGGCCAGAGCTGAATGGCGGCCAGCTGCCCGCGGCCGGTAGGACCAAGCAGGTGGGCAGCCAGGCTGCCGGACAGTAAACTCGTCCCCATGAGCAGCAGGTTCGTTCCCATGGTGAAACCCACCTGCCCCCGCAATACCGTGTGGAGCAGCGATGACACCGCGCTTCGCAGGCGGCTACGCACTCGGGTCGGGCGCTTGATCTCCGCCTCGGTCGCCTGCTCACTCACACTCGTCCGCCAATAGTTGTTCCAGTTCTAGCCTTTTCGTCCTGGGGAGCGGATATGAGGTAGCCTACTCATAGTAGTACTCTGATCTCTCCGGCCAAGAGCCCGCCATGGATGCCCATGCTATGACCAGCTCCACACCCGGCGCCATGAGGGTGATTGTCAGCGCCCAGCAACGCTTCCACTACTTCGAGCTGGCCCGCCAACTGGCCCGGCAAGGCCATCTGCAGCGACTGTACACCGGTTACCCCGCAACACGGGTGTATGAGGTGGAATCCTCGCTGGTTCGTTCCCATTGGCTCCCGACTACCGCCTATCTGCTGCTCGAACGGCGCGGCCTCCATGCCCTGTCCCGACGTCTCAACGCGCCTGTCATGGACAACTATAGCCGCTGGGTGGCGCGGCGCCTGGAACCGTGCGACGTGGTCGTTGCCGGCTCCAGTTGGGCGGCCGAGGTGTTACGAGCCGCTCGCCGGCAGGGCTCTCTGGCTGTCTGAGATCGTGGCTCGACCCATATCCTAACCTAACGCGACATTGTGGCTGACGAGTACCGGCGGTTTCGCATCCCGTTCGGCTTCAAGGGCAATCCCATGGATGGGAGACTGATCGAGAACGACGTGGCAGCATACGAGGAAGCTGATTACAGCACCGTGCCGTCCACGTCCGCCCTGCGTAGCTTCGCGGCGCAGGGGATTCCGGCGCACAAGCTGATCCGCATCCCCTCCGGCGTCGACCTATCGGATTATCGACCGCTCGCCAAGCGCGGCGAGACCTTCCGGGCGCACAACGACGGTCACGTCCACGCGTTCCATTAGTGAGGGGTACGATGGGAGCGATTCTTGAGGAGGGGTCGTGCTCAGGTCGGCCGTTCTTGGCGCCAGGCCAGGATATACCGCGTCTCGTCCGGCGCTCCGGGCTGCATGCGGCGATCGTAATCGAATGAATCTGCCTGGAACCCTGCGTCTCGTAGGATCGTCACCAGATGATCGACATCGCCGAACTTGGGGTGGACTTCCATGGCCATCCTGTCGACGCTGGCCAGCCACTCGCTTCCCCCTGCAAAGAGCGCGAACTCTGAGCCCTCTATGTCGACCTTCAAAAAGTCGATGTGATCCAGGGCATGGCGGCGCATCAGGTCGGGCATGGTCAAGGTAGGCGGCTCGGCGCCAAAGTGCGAGGCCGAATGGAGGACGGAGGCATCGCTGAATGCACCGGCTCCTGCCCCAATGAGACCGAACTCCACCTCAACCCGATCGCGAGCGCCGTTGCGAGCAGCGTTCTCGTAAATCTGGTCGACGAATCCGGATTGCGCCTCGACCGAGATCACGCGGCCGGCGACGACGCTGGCCAACGCGGTAAACACGCCCACGTTGGCGCCCAGGTCCACCACGATGTCCCCTGGCCCGAGTATTACCTCTGGGGGACGAAAGTACACGGCGCGCCCATAGATCTCGCGGGCGAGACCAAACTCCGATCCCTCCAGACGTACCTGCCTTCCCAGCGCTCGAAACGTGTACACCTTGCCGCGCATTCCTTCGTCAGCGGCCCGCAGGGTGCGCGAACGAACAATATCTGGCAGGTGCCGGGCGATTTGCACCAGGTACATGACCAGTACTCGCGCCCCCGCAATCCGGAAAATGGCCGCAAGATCCGATGGCGCCTTGCGCACCGGCGACATCCGCCTACTCCAGATGTCCACTCTGCCTCCTCGTCACGCGTCACCGCGCGCTTCGTTCACCCATGCTATCAAAGCCGGCAAGACATCCCTCTATCAGCTATGGAACGCATCCCGCCACACCTGGACTGTGTGTTCAGCGATGCGCGTGAAGGTGTAACACTGGCGTATCCGGGCAAGGCCTCTCTGCCCCAGCTCCTTGCGGAGCGCGGGGCTGTGCTGAACTTGACGGAGCGCGGCAGTCAGTGCGTCCACATCGCCTTCCGGGAAGGTCAGGCCCGCGTCGCCCATGACGTTAGGCGTTTCACCGCAGGTCGAGCCAATAACGGCCACGCCGGAACTCATGGCCTGAGCCAGCATCAGACCAAACTGTTCCTTCCAGCCGGGGGTGCTGATCGACGCTGAGACGCAGACGTCCATCGCATTCAGGTAGTGTGCCACCTCCAGATGCGGGACGGTATCCACCCAGCGAATCCTATCGCTGATGCCCAGGGCGTTCGCCAGCTGCAGTAACTGGTCCTGCTCCGGTCCTTTCCCCATCAGCAACAGCTGCCACTTGCCCTCCAGTCGTGCCACTGCCTGGAGCAGCAGGTGCGTCCCTTTCTCGGGCACCAACCGTGCCCCGAAGCCGACCACCAGGGCGTCGTGATGCAGTCCCAGTTGCCGGCGAAGGTCGCTGCCATCGCGCGGCTGGAAGACCTCGGTATCGACGCCCAGCTGCGGGATCACCGAGACCGGGCCGCGATACCCCTGCGCCCGCACGAGGTCGACGGCATCGTGGTTGCCGCAGATGGCGAAGTCGCTCTGGGACAGGTTGTACCGCATGAACGCGGTGAGCGGCGGCGGAAGAGAGCGGTTCACGTTCTCCCAGGTAAAAAAGCCAAACCTGGCCCTGGACGCCCAGAGCCGCCGATAGATGGCTGCCTGAAAGGTCGTGAGTCCACGCGCACCCGATTCCACGTATACGATATCGGGCCGAAAGATCCTCATGGTCAGGTCGAGGCTCCGGTGGACATAGTTGCCGCCACGCCGGGTGAGAGAGGTTGGTAGCGGGACAAAGGAATACGCCGGGCGGCTCGGGCGCTCCACGGGTATCATTCCATGCAACGATCCCTCGATCGCTTGTGGAACCACCACCTGGAGGTCGATGTCCGGAAGTGCCGCAAGCGCATCGAGCTTCCGCTGATTTTGATGGATCATGTAGGTGTGGCTGGAGAGCAGGACGCGCATGTCTGATCCTTGACCAGGGACGAGTTGGTGCGCCATTACGTTACCGTAAGCTAAGCCAGCGCGCTACCTACCAGCAGATGACAGGGAAATCTCGACGCCGTCAACCACTGCCCTCCGTATGCAGTATCTCGCGACCGCCTATGAAGCTGCCTGACGGTGGGGTGGGCCTTGACCAACGTCCAGGTCGTGACGCTGTGAAGACGGCAGCCGACATCGACCTCAGCCAATATCCGGCATCAAAGGAGGCTTCGGCTGAGGGACCTCTTCCTCGGCAATTTCCGGCATTACGGGAGGCTTTGGGTGAGGGAGTTCCTCCTCGGCAATATCCGGCATCAAACGAGGCTTCGGCTGAGGGAGCTCGTCCTCGGCAATATCCGGCATTATGGGAGGCTTCGGGTGAGGGGAGTTGTCCGCGCCGATGTCGGGCATCAGCACCCGCCGGGGCAGGGTTCGCACCGGGGACGGACGCGGCGCCTCATCAATCTCGGGCATGAGGAGCCGCGGCGCATGGATGCGCGAGCCGGCTAATGGCTGAGGGACGGTCGGGGCGGGCGCCCGCGGCCGGGTCGCGGCAGGAAGGGATGGAGGGGGCGTGCTGAGTTGACGCCGAGCCGGCGTCGCCACCGACTTGGGGCGCCCGTACACCGCGCTCCCGCCATCGGCGATCTCGATCATCGAGTCCACCCAGGCCTGGGCGTCCGAGCCGAGGGTAAAGGGCTGGTAGCCGGGATCGGCCTTGATCTCCTCCGGCATCTCGTCCTCTTGCCAGACGGTACGGATCTCAAGCTCGATCTCGGACGGAGCCTTCACCCAGCCGGGCCGCTCCTCCTTCCCTCCCAACCAGCGCATCGCGATTCTTAGGAGATCATCGAGAGCACGCCGTCGGCTACCGTGTCCGGATTGGTCTCACTGCCAAAGGTCACCACGCGCACGTGGTTGTTCTGCGCCTCGATCTGCTTATAGACCTGGAACGCGCGATCGTGCTCCTGGCCATAGCCGAGGATGGCGATACAGACGTAGACCCCGCCCTTCGCCTGCGCCAGGGTCTGGGCGAACTGATCGGTGTCATCGGCCTCGCCGTCGGTGATGACCAGGGCCAGCAGGTGCGGCCGGTCCTGCTTGGGAACATCGCCAAACTCCTCCATGTACTGCTCGACCAGCGTCTCCCAGCCGGGCATAATCACGGTGCCGCCGCCCCAGGGAATCGATGACCACTTTTGACGCCAGTTGTCCGTGGAGAGATCATCGATGCAGGTGGCCGAGCCACCGGCAAAGGTCACGGTCATCAGGCCGCCGGCGTCCTCACCCCCCGCCTGTTCTTTGGCCGCTTGCGAGTCTTCGGCGCCCAGGACCTCGACGATCCGGCCGATGGCCTCGCCGATGAGCTGCCGGCGCTCGATCTTGCTCCCCTCGGACACCGGGTAGCTCATGCTGCCGGTGGTATCGAGCAGTAGCATCGGCTCCTTTTCCACGCCGGGTTTGAGCATTGGGCTCAGATCATTGACGGATGGTTCTGCGGTTGCCATGTGTGTTCCTTTCATCTGGTCGTGATTGAGCGGAAAGCGTCGATCCTTCCTTTCTACCCCAACGGAGGCCGAAGCCCCAAACGCAGGCAGGGGCGCCCGGTCGCGGAGATCGCGTGGTCCCCGCAGCTATGCATCGAACAACGAGGCAGTCCAGAGCCGAGACGATGCATCCTAGCGACCGGTGGTGAGATAGCGCTCGGTGGTTACCACCCGAAACGGGGGGGCGACTGACGGCCGCCAAGCGACATAGTTGGATTGCTCGTACCACTCCAGCCGGTAGTCCCACTGCGGAAAGCATTCCACGAAGTCGGGCCGGATCTTCCCGAGCGCATAGCCGGCCGGAGTCAGCAGATCGAATACATCGCGCAAGTACGAGCGAGCGTCGATCCATGAGGCGTTGTACTCGAACTGAATGAAATCGATGGCCTGCCGCTCCAGCAGGCCCTGCGCCCCGGCAATCACATCCCGGTCGTTTCCCTCGGCGTCGATCTTCAGGAACAGTACGTGCGCAATCCCGGCCTGGGACACGTAGGTGTCGATCGTGGTCATCGCCACCGTTTCCGGAACGACCTCGAACGGAATCGCTCCGACCATCCGCTGCGGATGGATGGAGCTGATCTCGCTCCCTTCCCCGGCTACGCGGTTGAAGGTCACCGTGCCGCTTTCGGCCCCCACGGCCAGCCGGTTGACGGTGGCCCAGGACGCCAGCCGCGGGTCGGCGAGTCGCCGTTTCAGCACCGCGAACGCTTCGGAGCCCGGCTCGAAGCCGTGATACTGTAACGACGGCGCGGCGCCGTCCACGGTCAGCGCGTGCAGCAGCAGCATGTAATCCCCACGGCTCGCACCGACCTCCATGATCACCGTCGGTTCGGCGCGCGACGCGCGCACCACCTGTTCCAGGACATATCCCTCGCCGTTTACCACCGGATCGCTGCTGATGCCGTCGCCTCCCGCGGTGGCCGAGATCCAGCGACCCAGGTGCCGGGCACGACGAAAGGTTGCCGGCTGAGTAAGGGGCCACGCCACGAGCCGTTTTACCGCGCGCTTGCCGATGGCGCCGGCCTCCCTCATGAATGTCGGCATCGAAACGGATCAGGTGAGGATTGGCGGTTTCCCATCTCCGCCCGCGGTTCCTCGGTCAAGCTCTCGTCAGCGTCATGCATACCAGTCCCTCTCGATGGCGTTCGATGATACATGTTCGATCATAGCGCGCCGAGGTCACGCAGCCATATGCACGTTTGTTATAATCCTCAGGTGTGGAGGGTTGTCTTTCACCCAGAGGCGGCTTGGGAGCACCGACGTCTGCCGGCAGCAGAGCGGGAGGCAATCGACCATGCCGTGGAGAAGCTTCAAGCGATGGGACCAACGCTGCCTTATCCGCATCAAAGCGACGTACGGGCAGCGTCGTCGTTGCGCGAGCTTCGTCCGCGGGCTGGCCGCAGCGCGTGGCGAGCGCTCTACCGGCGGGTGGGAGAGACCTTCATTATCGCAGCAGTCGGCCCAGAGGCTGAGGTGGACCCGCGCAGATTTGATCGGGCTGTGGGCGCGGCACTCGCACGTCTGGAAGACCTCGAAGGAGAGAAGTCATGAAGCTATCTGACATGACTCCGTTCGAGGAGGTCCTCGCGGAGGATCTCCAGGACACCGCCTTCCGCCGTGAATGGGAGCGGACCGAGATCGCTCGCGCGGTGGCACTCCAGGTGGTGCAGTATCGGGCTACGCATCATCTGACCCAGGAGGAACTCGCAGCCAAACTCGGCATCAAGCAGCCGGCGATCGCTCGCCTCGAGGCTGGCGACCACCAGCCGTCAGTGATGACGCTTCGGCGCCTCGCCGATCGACTGGGTATGGAGTTTCAAATCCGTAATCAAGAGTTTCGAGTGGTCTCCTCGAATGAGAACATGACTGCCAGTTTGTAGGACTACGACCTTTGGTGGCATCGGCTGACACGGAGGCTCCACATGTTGGGCCTACAAAGCTAGATGTCACTGAAGTACTAACCGGGCGGGCGCAATGGTTTCAGGCGCCACCAGGCCAGGAATACCAGGCCCACCACCAGCATGCCGAACCCCATCCAGAGGTTGATATTGACCTCAGAGGCCTTATGCAGCTCCGCCGAGGTGGCGAGCACCCCGGCAACGATCAGCACCAGGCCATAGAAGGTAAACAGCGCGCCGATGAGCACGCGCAGATCGAAGAGTTTGGCAGCCGCTGATTTCGGTTCCGCTGTCCCCTCCGGGTCGATCGGGCGTTTACTCATGACACCTTCCTCCTTCCTTGCACCGTTACAGGAAGATCACGGAGAGTACGACGGTGATGGCCAGAATGGCGAGGCCGATCACCCAGGGCCTCTCGTACCAGGGCAACACGGGCACGGTGGACGGGTCCGGCGCGTTTGGATTCGGTACGCCCCACACCAGGCCGCCAAGCTCCGAGAGCGGTTTGGGCCTGCCCAGGTAGCTGACGATGACCGTCACGATCGCGTCGACCACAAAGGCGGCAATAGCGCCATAGAAGTTCTGCATTTGCGCGTTGATCATGGCGTGCGCGGGATCGATGTGGCCGCCCGGATAGAAGTAGGACACATAGACACCAAAGTAGTGGACCAGCGCGGCGGCCGCGGTGCCCGATGCCAGCCCAATAATGCCGGACATGGGGGAGACACGCCGCCAGAACATGGCGATGATGAACGTCGCGAACAGGGGAGCGTTGAAGAACGAGAAGAGCAACTGAATGTAATTCATGATGTTGGAGTAGCCCGACGCGATAAACGCGGTGCCGATGCCGATCAGCACGCCGAGCACCGTGACCACCCGGCCAACCTGCAGGTAATAGATATCGGGACGATCCTTGCGGATGTAGTCCTGCCAGATATCGTAGGTGAAGACCGTGTTAAAGGAAGAGACGTTCGCCGCCATACCGGCCATGAATGCCGCCAGCAGCCCCGCCATGGCCACCCCCAGCACCCCGTTGGGCAGGAACTTGTTCATGAGCAGCGGGATCGCGTCGTTATAGGGGAGGCCCGAGGACTTACCGAGGTTGGGCACCAGGATCAGGGCGATCAGGCCGGGAATGATGGTCAGGAAGGGAATGAAGATCTTGGGGAAGGCCCCGATGAGCGGCGTCCGCTGCCCGGCGGATAGGTCCTTGGCGGAAAGGGCCCGCTGCACTTCCGCGAAATTCGTGGTCCAGTAGCCGAATGAGAGCACGAAGCCGAGCCCGAAGACGATGCCGATCCAGTCACCCAGCGGGTTCGACCAGGGGATGCCCGTGCCCTTCCAGGTGTGGAAGGCGCCGGCGCCGAGCGGGGTATGGGTGACGGCGGACTTGAACCCGCTCCATCCACCGACGCGCACCAGGCCAATGACCACGATCGGGATCAGGCCGGCGAGGATCACGAAGAACTGCAGCACTTCGTTGTAGATGGCGCCCGACAGACCGCCGAGCGTGATGTAGGCCAGCACGAAAATTGCCGAGATAACGATCGCGGCCCACAGCGGCCACCCGAGCAACGACTGCAGAATGATTCCCAGCGCATAGAGGTTTACCCCGGCAATCAGCACGCTGGAGGTGGCGAAGGTGAGCGCATTGAACAGGTGCGTGGGAGCATTGAAGCGGCGGAGCAGATATTCCGGGACGCTCCGCACCCGGGACCCGTAATAAAATGGCATCATGACCACCCCGAGAAAGACCATCGCCGGGACGGCGCCGATCCAGTAGAAGTGCACAGTCGACCATCCGTACTGCGCCCCGTTGGCCGCCATCCCCAGAATTTCGATGGCGCCCAGGTTGGCGGAGATAAACGCCAGGCCCGTGACCCAGGCCGGCAGGGAGCGCCCGGCCAGCAGAAAGTCCTCGCTGGTAGCAATTGCCCGCCGCGCCAGGACGCCGATGACGATCACCAGAGCGAAGTACACGACCAGGATGCCGTAGTCGAGAAGGTTGAGGTTCAGCCGTAGCGCAACAGCCGCTATCTGCATACCGCCCCCGGTCCTATGTGACGCTCCGTTCGGGTCCGGCCCAGCCCGGTGATGCTGGGAGGGCAGAAGGAGCAGTTGCAAGAATTATGCCGGTATTGAAGCTGGCTCACCTTCGTAGAATGATCAGCTGAACTCTTTCAATCGTGCCTCTAGTGTAGGAGCAATGGACTGCCTTCGGGGTCTATTGCTGCCAGAAGGGGAACCGCTGTGATCGCTCCTTTTCATCGACTGCCTCTGTTCCTCATGTTCCTCATGGCGTTGACCTGGTCGATCTTGGCGCCACCCGGCGCGCATGGCGCTGGGACGACCGCTGGTGCCGCCGCGCTGTGGCGAACCGCAACCACCGTCATGCAGCACTCGGTGCGCACCGTCCATGCTGATGGCAGGGTAACCGAAAGGGGATGTTGCCCGTCGCTCGATGCCAGCTGGCGCATTACCGGCAACTGCTCGGGTCATGCGCTCGCTACCAGAGCGCGCTTCTGGCTCCGGGGCCGGCAGAGCACGCAGTTGCGTGGCGCGACTGCCCAGGCCGTCAACGCGCACTACATCGTGCTCCTGGGCAAGTCCAACCAACCCACCCCGGTCTGGATGCGTAACGCCCACACGGCCAGTCGCTGGGTTCGCGCCAATTCGGACCCGACGTCGTTGGCACTGTATTATATGTGCCCCGCGCTCATAATCGCTCGATTCCAGAATAATACGGGACCCGCCACCTATCGCGTGCTCGGTACTACCACGGTTGATGACGATGCGGTGTGGCATCTGCAGCGCACGTTGTTTAGCCAGGGCGAGTTAGCCGACCTCTACGTCGACCGACGAACCTTCCACTGGGTGCGAATCGTTGGCTATGTTGGCGGTTGCGCGGTCTGCAATGGTCCCTCGTTCCAGGAGCACTTTACCTTCGACTACTCTCGACTGAACGCACCGCTGCACATTACCGCGCCAAAGATCGGCTCGATGACGCCCTGACGGGGTGGTATCAGCGAGTATATCGTCGGAGGGAAGTAGAGCGAGATTGCCGGTGACCCGCTACGCTGTTTGAGTCGCGGTTGTCAGTGCCTCTTCCGTGGATGAGACATCGGCCTGGGCGCCGAGGGCGCGGAAGATCTCGACGGCTTGGGTCCAAGCTCTCTGAGCAGCCTCGGCCTTCCCGCGACGTGCGTGCATCGTCCCGGCGCAGTGGAGCGCTCGCCCTTCGTTGTAGCGGTAGCCGATGCTTCGGGTCAGACTGAGCGCTTCCTCGATGGCCGTCTCCGCTGCCTGCCAGTCCTCCGCCTGGATCGCCGCCAGCGTCTGTACCCAGAGGCCGTCCGCCATCAGCGTGCGATCGTTAAGGGCGCGTGCCCGTTCCAGACTCCGCCATGCCGTGTCGCGGCCCAGAGCGACCTTGCCCAGCGCCAGGTCGATGCGTGCCATGATGAACAACTGTGCGACCTCGTCACCGGTCGGTTCGTCTCGCACCGACCAGCGTTCCAGGCGCGCCCGAGCCGCCTCTGGCCGTCCACGCAGCAGGTCCAGCTCCGCCAGGGCCGTCTCGACCTGCCGCAACGCCCTTGTGTCATCGTTGCGGTCGGCGGTCGAACGTGCCTCGTCCAGGTATTTCGCGCTGCTGTCCCACTGTCCCTGGACGAGAGAGAGATACCCAAGGCCGTGCAGCACGTACGGCGACGCTCGGGACGGGCCGATCTCCGCATCCAGAGTCAGGGCTTCTTGCAGGAAGGAGCGCGCCTGGTCCCATTCACCGGTATACACAGCTCGATCGGCCTGCCGATGCAGCAGGAACGCGACCTCAGCCTGGTCTCCCGACTGGCGGCACAACTCAATGGCTCGTTCGAGATAGCAACGCTCGCGCTCAAACTCTCCGAATTCCTCGTAGACAGATGCCACGGCATTGAGTGCTCGCCACAGGCTGGAGATATCTCCGGTTCGCTCGGCCAGCGGCATCATCCTTTCCAGCACCGGGACGCCCTCCTGGACGCGATCCATCGCCAGGTAGGCATAGCCGCGCCACAGTTCCGCCTGGATCAGCGCATCGTCTCGATCCGCGGCCCGAGCCGCCGCCGCCGCGCGCTCCGCGGCTGCTAACTGCTCGCCGAATCGTCCCGCCGCCCAGAACAGGGTAGCGAGCGATATGTAGAGATCGGCCAGGGCAGGTGACGCGACGTCGTTCTCGATGATCTGGAGAAGCGGCCGGATGCGGGATATCCCCAGTGATGGCGTCCCACGCTTGAAGTGGGCACGTCCGATCTGCGCGGTGACGCTCGCCAGCTCGTCCTGTCTCTCGGCTGAATGGTAGATCGCCGCCGCCTTTTCCAGTATGGTCAGCGCCTCGTCATAGCACGCCATAGTCGTCAGGACCGTTCCCAGTTTTCCGTACGCGCGTGCCTGGTCCAGCCCATCCACCAATTCCAGCAGATCCAGATAGTAGGTCGCGGCTACCTCGTTGGCATATCTGGCGCGCGCCCGGTCACCTGCCCGCTCCATATATCTCGCCGCCTTCTCCGGCAGCTCACCGCGACGGCAGTGGAAGGACAGGGCTTCCACCTGGTGCGGCTCGAGCTCCTCCAGCGCCTGCGCGATAGCGGCATGCAATCGGGTGCGCCGGCGAGTTGAATGTCCAGCGTAGATGGTTGCTCGCAATAGGGGATGGCGGAAGGCATAGCCATCGCCACGTTCGTCTAGAATGCGCACTGCCAGCGCCCGGTCAAGCGCGTCCAGCAATGGTCCTTCCCGCAGGGGTGGCTCGTATGCCCGCGCGCCCGCCGCGGAGAGGATGGCGAAGGAGAAGGTCATGCCGGCGACGGCCGCCAGGCCCAGGGTGCGGCGCACATCCTCTCCCAAATGATCCACGCGGGCGGTCATCAGCTGCTGCACCTGCCGCGGCACCGTCACCTCCCCGCTGCCCGTTGCATGCCACCGGCCATCGAGGAGAACCAGCTGGCCGTCCTCTTGCATGGAGCGAACGACCTGGAGGATGAAGAGCGGATTACCCAGGGTGAGCACGGCGATCTGCTCCAGAACCGCATCGTCCGCCACGCCGCCCAGGATGGTCTCGGTCAGTCGATCACAGTCGGGTCGGGCCAGGCGCAGCAGTTGGATGCGGTGGGCCGATTCGTAGCGAGTGGTGGTGGCCAGGAAACGTTGGAGTGCTCCGCCTTCCACCACGCCCTCCTCCTGGTAAATCCCGATCACTAGCCAGGGATGGCCCGTGATGAAGCGCATCAGGTGGTGCAGCCATTGGATGGTGTCGGGGTCGGCGACGTGGAGGTCGTCCAGTACCAGGAGCAGCGGGTGCGGCTCGGGCGAGCTGTGGCAGAGTTCATCTAACAGGCTGATCAGGGCGGCAAAGAGGCGGCTGCGCTCACTCTCAAGAGGAAGTCGCGGCGTAAGGGTGACCCGTGGGAGGGCAGGCACCAGGGATGCCAACTCCGGATACCGGCCACTCAGGGACTGACGCTGCTCCAGCGGTTGCTCGCGCAGATATCCTTCGAGCGCCTCCACGATGGGGCCGTACGGAAGCACGCCTTCCTGGTCATAGCTCGTCCCCCAGAGCACCATCGCCCCACGTTCCGCCGCCTGCCGGGCGAACTGTGCGGCCATCCGGCTCTTGCCAATACCCGCCTCGCCGCTCACCAATGCCATCTGGCCAGCGCCACCGGTCGCTGCTGTATACGCCTTCGCTAGCAAGTCACAGGCGCTCTCCCGTCCCACGAAGGCAGTCGAGGGAAGGTTGCGCACGGGGTCCGGGAGAGGCGAGACTGTCAATGATTCATGTCCGTGACCCGCGGGCGTGCCCGAGAGGAGATCATGATAGAGAGCCTCCGTCTCTGGGTCTGGGTCCACGCCCAGTTCGGTCTGCAATGCGTGCCGGTACGCCTGATATTGGCGTAGCGCTTGATGCCGGCTCCCGGTCTGAGCATAGAGTCGCATCAGGCTTCGGTTCACCGCCTCCCGCGTGGGGTCCCGCTCCAGCACCTCACGGAGCCTGGCGATGGCACCGCTGGTATCGCCCCGTTGCTCCAGCAGGGTTGCCAGCCGCTCGCGAAGCCGGAGCGCGAGCGCGGCGAGCGCTTCTCGCCGTGAGACCGCCCATGCGGCGAAGCGATCCTCGGGTAACAGGTCGCTGGGGTAGGCGGTGAGGGCCACCTCGCAGGCGCGTAGGTCTCCACCGTTGAGCGCCTCCCGCGCCAGCTGTCCGAAGTGATCCACATCGATCCAGACGCGATCAGCTATAAGTGCGATCATCTCCTGATCTACTCGCAGATAGGCGGATTGCGCTTTGGGCGGGAGATCGGGTTCCAGGGCGCGGCGGGCGGCATGGAGCGCCTTCCGGAGGTTATCGCGCGCCCCGTCTGAATCGAATTCGGGCCAGAGCGTGTCCTGGATTTGCTCGCGGTGGAGTCGGTGCTCTGGCGTCAGCGCCAGAAGTTTGAGGAGGGTCCGACCGCTTTGCCGTTTCCATGCCTCGGGCGGCACGCTCTGGCCGCCTCGCTGGACTCCGAATCCACCCAGCAGCGAGAGACGTAGCAGCGCCGGGGCCTCCTCCACTGGTGGTGCAGCGACCGTGTGCATGTCATCCATCGCGCGAACCCTGCTGCCCGCAGCTTCCGCGTCCTCTCGCCCAACTATAAGGCACAGCAACTATACCGTCAAGTATAGTTGCTGTGCCAACGCAGAGGCGCCGTGCACGGTATCTAGTGGAGCGGAAACACGATCTCCGTTCCATCGGTCAGTACGACATGAAGGCTGTACGATCCTGTTCCTGCCCAATGAGCAGCGTAGGAATAGCTGGCGCTCCGATGGACCGGGATGAGCCGCCGGTTGAGATGATAACTACCGGCGTAGAGGTTGAAGCCACGGACGCCGGTGGCAACGGCCAGGCGCCAGCGGAAGGTGACCGACGAGCCGTGGCGATTCATCGTGAGGCGGGACACGCGAGCGGCCGTTGGCGCCGCCGCTACACCTTCGAACGCTCCGAGATTGCAGTGGGGGCCGAAGGGGCGTGAATCGCCCCGCTGATCGACGGCATTGACCGGCGCGGCAGCACACACCGTGTCATCGCCGGCATTGAGGGCCGCGCTCCCCGGCGCGAGCGCCATGGTCTGGGTGGGGCCGCCGTTGTTCGCTAACGGATTGAGCTTGGCGTCGCCGGCGGGGATACCGGCGCAATTGCCTCCGGTCGATTGCAGATTGTGGCTGTCGCCGGTCACTGTGCCGGTACAGAGCGTCGCTGTTCCGGTATTGGCCAGGATGGTGTTCTTGATGGTCACCGAGGAGTCGGCATTCAGCTCCGCGGCCAGGCTGGCTCCCGCGGCGCCATCGTCTGTGCCGCCCACGCCGGCCACTCCACCGGTAGCAGTGTCGGACGCCATGGTGACGTTCACCAGGGTGAGCGATCCAGACCTGTTCCGGACGGCGCCGCCGTCGGCGGTGCCGCCGACTCCGCCGGTTCCCCCGGTGCCGCCCAGTCCGCCGGCGGCGCTGTTTCCGGCGAAGGTGCTGTTACTCACCACGGTGGCGCCCCCGAACACGATATTGTTGTTGATTGCGCCCCCCCTGGCGTCGCCGCCCGTGCCGCCGGTCGTGGCCAGGCTGGCATCCAGGGCGCCGCCAAAGCCGCCCAGGGCTCGGTTATTGATAAAGAGGCTGGTGGTGATAGAACCGCCAGCAACGGTGGCGATGGCGCCGCCGTCGCCTTCGCCACCGTTGTGTCCGGTTCCGCTGGAGACACCCGGTGTGCTACTCCCAGCGCCGCCGATCGCCAGGTTCCCGGAGAAGGTGCTGGTGTTGACGGTGAGGTAGAAACGACTGGTGTTGAAGATGCCGCCACCGATTCCTGAACCCCCCGGGGTCACGATAGCAACACCGCTGTCACCCCCGATGGCGCGATTGTTGGAGATGGTGCTGTACTGCACCGTCAGGTCGCCGGAGTTGTAGATGCCGCCTCCGTACCCATTGCTTGCTGGGATCCCGCTGGATCCCGAAGACCCCATCGCGCTGTTGTCGCGAATGACGCTGTGATCAATGGTGAGCGATCCCGAATTGACCACACCGCCACCGGAGATTCCCGATCCATTCTGGAGTGTGAGGTACGACAGGAAAACTCTAGCCGTGTTCATAAGAACAACCCCATTGTGGGTGCCGTCGACAATCGCCGTTCCATTGGTGGGCCCCTGCAGGTTCACCGAGTTCGGTACGCTCAGGTGCTCGCGGTACGTTCCGGCCGCGATACTGATGCCATCACCGCTCTGCGCCATGTTCATCGCGTGCTGAATGGTGGCGCAGGGGCTGGTGACGCTGCTGCAGGCGCTGTTGTCATTCCCGGCCGGCGCCACGTACAGAGTGGTGGCCGCATGGGCCGGAGTGAGGTGCCAGCCGGTACCGAGAGTAGCGGCCGCGATGAGTGCAATGCAACTTCGGAATTTCATCGGGTACCTCCTTGAGCCGTCTGGACCCGATGCGCTGTCCGTGCCCCGACGACCGCGACCGGTACATTTTGCGAGTACTGTGAAGTTTCGGTGGCGGGGGCGGCGCCAGGTACCGGCGCCGTGGCCGTGGCAGTGACGTACCGCCCGGCGGCAACGGGCACATCCAGGGCCCAGTTACCCGAGGACTCGGCCGTGGCGGTTCCCAGATAGGTCTGGCCCTCGCCGTAGCCTGCATGGTAGGACTCATTGCTGGCGATGAACACCTCAACCAGGCAGCCCGCGCAGGCGTATCCTCTCACATGCGTGGTCGCCGGTGAGGTGGTTTGGGCGCTGAAGATAACGGGACAGCTCAGGTAGTCGTTCGGCCCGGGTGGCCCGCTGGGAAGGCAGGGGCCGTTTCCCTGGCCGCTGAGGAGGATGCCCGCGTTGGTGTTGCCGCCCATGGAGTTCTGCGAGATAGCCACATGGACGGTCGAATCGTAGCGCGTCTGCCCCACCTGGACCCCCGCGCCGTTATTGGACCTGATCACGTTGCTCGCGACGGTCGCCGTCACGATGCTCGAACCGCCGGTCGCCGCAGGCAGGCTGATCTGTGGCAAGCGCAGACGCAGGTGCTGGGCGGCGCTGGTCGAGGTGGTGTTGCCGACCAGGACGCCGTTCCCCTTATTGCCCCGTCCAAAGGCTCCGATGATATTGGCCGCGACGGTGTCTCCGGATTCGGAGAGTATGTCGACCCCATCCGCGCCGTTCAACTCGATACGGTTGGCTGCATAGGCCCCGCCGGCCGCGGCGCCGATGGTGTTGTTGTTCCCCAGGTACAGGTAGATCCCGTCGGCGCTGTTGGGCAGCGCCGCGCTATCGGTCCCGTTGATGCCGATGTTATTCCCGGCGATGGTATTGCCACTGCTGGAGAGGCCGTCGATCCCGTCCACGCCGTTGCCGCTGATGACGTTCCCGTCGCCAAAGCGCGCCCCACCCACGGTATTGCCGGGTGCACCGTAGAGGAAGATGCCGGTGTAGCCGTTGGCCAGGGCGGCGCCGGTCGAGGCGGTGGTTCCGACCAGGTTGTTGGCGACCGTGTCCGCGCCGGGCGCGTTCACCTCGACCCCGTAGGTGGTGTTGCCGCTGATGACGTTGGAATCGCCCGGCTGGCGGCCGCCAACCAGGCCCTGTGCCGCGCCGCCATCGGCCAGCGCGCCATTACCATTGGCTCCGGCCGTGACGCCATTGACGTCGACGCCCAGGAAGTCGCCGGCCACGATGTCGAAAGCCGCGGCCGTGCCGGATAGATGAATGCCAGATCCACCGAAATTCTCGATGGCTAGCCCTTCGACGTCGTCGTACGCCGCGGCGATGGTGAGCCCATCGGTTGATGTGCCGGCCCCGGTCAAGCGGACCGCGATCACGGCGTTATCACCGGCCGTATTGGCGCGAGACGGGTCGGCCACCACCAGGGTATTGGCGTTGGCGCCCGGCTGCGTGTAGGCGTTGATGGCCGTGGATGGCGCCGTCAGTGACGGCAAGGAGTTCGCCGGCTGGATGGTGCAGACGGCCGGACTGCTGCTGCAGCCGGACGGAATGTTGAACCCAATCGAGTCGCCAGCGCCGTCGGCATTCGCCTGGTCGATGGCGCATCGCAGCGAATAGGAGGACGACGCACAGGGCGAGGTCAGGTCGGCCACGGTCGTGACCACCAGCGGCCGGCCGATGGGCGCGGCTCGCGAGAAGGCGGACGTTTCCGCTGGGCTGCCGGGCGCCGCCGGTCTGGTGGCGGTGGCCGCGATAAACTGCCCTGTTGCCAGGGCGGCCGCGTACTGCGCGGCCGGAAGGGTCCAGGGGCGGATGCCGCTGCAGGGGGAGACGCAGCTCGGAACCGTCAGGGTGGCCAGCAAGGCTCGACCCTCGTCGTCGGCGCCGCTCGGCGTGGTATAGACCTCCACGGTACATCCGGCGCAGGCTTCACCGCTGATCCCCGCGACCGTTGCCGACTTGATCAGCGGACAGGGGAGCCAGTCGTTGGGAGCGCCGGGACCGGGCCCGGCGGTACAAGTGGCCGGCGGCTGGCCGAAGAGCGTGATGCCCCCCGCGTTGCCGGAGAATATGTTCCGTGTGATCGCGGTATGGATGACATCTCCGCTGCTGGTCCCCACCTGGATGCCCCAGCCACCGTTGGAGGCGATGGTATTGCCGGCAATCAGGTTCTTGTTCCCCGGCCCCTCCTCTAGGATGCCCTGATTGACACTGTTGCTGATAACGTTGCCGGCGCCGGAGGTTGTGCCACCGATCGTAAAGTGATAGACGCGGTTCAGATCGATGCCGATCCCGTTGGGCAGCGGCGCTGATCCAGCGGCGTTGACGCCGATCAGATTCCCCTGGATCACGCCGAACAAGCTGGGCAGGGTCCCGCCCGGCAGATAGGCGGTACTGATCCCCGCCTGCGTGTTGCCGCTGATGACGTTTCCCGCGCCGGAGGCCGTGCCACCGATGGTGTCACCCGAAGCCGGCCCATACTCACCTTCCCCGTTCAACACCAGCCCCGTCGCGTTAGCCAGAGCCGCCGTGCCGGTTCGGTCCGTGCCGATATAGTTTCCCTGTACGGCGGTGCCTCCACCGCCGTACAGGTTGACGCCGTTGGTCGAGTTGCCACTGATCAGGTTGCGGTCCGCGGGGGCGGGGCTGCCGATCTGATTGGAGGCTATCACCTGCGTGGCGGTTTCAGAGTTCAAGTATGCCAGCACGCCCTGATTATTTGGGCTTGCCGTCTTCCCGTCCGGAGCGACACCGAGGAAGTTGCCAACCACGGTATTGCCGATCGACCCAGCTTGCGAGTACACGCCGAGCGCGATACCTATGGCATAGTGCGTGATCGAGAGGCCCTCGATGGTGGTGTTCGATCCATAGACATCGATGGCATCGCCCACACTGGGCCGGCCGTTGACTAACCCATCGAGCTGAATCACGACCTGAGCGTTGTCCCCGGCGCCGAGCGCCAATGTGTTGGGCGACGCCCCCGGCTGTGAGTAGCCATTGATGGTGGTATTACTGGCCTCAAGATAGAGCCCATTGGGATGAAGCACGCAAACCACCGGGCTGCCCGTGCAGCCGCTGTCCGCGTTGGCTCCAGAGGTGGGAATGTTGAAGGTAATGGTATCACCGTCCCCATCCGCGCTGGCCTGATTAACGGCGCATCCCAAGGTGTAGCCGGGTTGGCCCGAGCCGGAACACGTCCCGACGGATGCGGCCGAGGTGACCACCAGCGGCGAGTAGGCGTGGACCACGGAAGGGGCGCCGGCGGCCAGCGGGGCCACCGCCAGGAGCATGGCCACCATTGGAACCAGCCGACGCAAGTGAGTAGAAACGATCATCATACTGCCCTCCTAAACATCCACTGCCGTGGCATAGACCAGGCGTCGGGCAGAATCGAGGTTCCCGCTCGCATCGTCTGTGTGGGACATCGGTTCGTATTCCTTGATAATGAGCCGGAACTGCATCGATCCCGGTGGCCGGGGCAGATCGAACGTTTTGCTCCAGCCACTCAGGCTGGCCGGGAGTTCATGGGTCGCATTGGGGACCGGGACCCAGGCCAGGTCCCCTTGCACCCCTGGCTGCTGTTGCTGAACGCTGACTTCAACCAGATTTTTGCGAAGTAGGCCGTCCGTGGCATCCAGTCCGTTCACCGAGACAGTGATCTGATTGAGATCGGAGGAGTTGTTCCGCGTGGTGATGGTCGCCGTTCGATCGGGTGCGAGCTGGGCGAAGTCCGCCAGGACCACGCGCGACAGGTAGGCGTCGGTGGGTGGGGGATTGTTCGGCAGGGCAATCGAGATCGGCTGGTAGCGCGCCAGCGCCAGGCGAATGAAGGGATAGTACGAGGCGGCCCCGCTGACCTCGATATCGGCGTACCAGAGGTCCCGGTCGGCATCGTATTTGACGGTATGGCCGGCCACCGCGACGGTGACATTGGGCACCTCATCCAGCGTTAGCCCATCCCTGGGGTTGATGGCCAGGGGCCCGGCCAGCGGCGTGGCCAGGGGGAAGTTGCCGGTGGTGGGTGGGTTGTCGAGCGAGCCAGAGTACCAGAGGGGATCCATGCCCCACTGGGTGACGAACGCTTTGAGGGGATCGGTGGGCGCCTGCTGGTGGGACCTGCTCAACATGCTCACCGTGCGGCGCAGTGCCGCGCCGGATTGCTGGCCCCGGGTCGACTTGCTGGGCGCCGAGGCCGCGGCGCCCTTGGTCCGGACCACCACGCCCAGCAGCTCACCGGCGCCGGACGAGAACCAGGGTCGTTCCAGGTAGATGCGCAGGCGACCGCCCAGCCGCTGGGTTGCGAACTGCCCGGCGGCGGGGTTCGACTTGGACCATTCGAAGGCCGGAATCACGTAGAGCACCTTGGGCGCGTCCGGTCGCGCGGAATTGGGCACGTCCACGGTCTGGGGGGCGCTGCTCTGCGTGTAGGTGGTGGGCGGCGCTTTCCCCGCGGCGATATCGGCGTCGGTGATGGGGAAGTACTCTTTGAAGCGCGTGGTGCCGGTGGCGGTGTACACCACCTGGCGATACTTGGTATCGCCAAACTCATGCCGCCGGTTGGACGCCGGGTCAAACGGGATCGTGCTGTCGCCCGGCTCGATGGGGACCTCGACCACATGGGCGTGCGCGTTGATGGTTTGCGGCTCGGCGTCCTCCACACCATTGGTGTCGTCCGCCGGGTCATCGGTCGGGTCATCGGACGGCTCCGACCAGGTGGCATCGAGGTCCAGCTTGACGGTGCTCTTGCCGCTGATGGGCATGGACACCGGAAAGGAATCGGCGTTCTGATTGATGAGCAGGGCATAGGTCTGGCCCATGGCCGTCTTTTGAGCCACCAGCGTGTTGAACGCCGGCCTGATGAGGGGCCGCTGCACGGCGTGGACCAGATCCAGCTCGTGGTAGGGGGAGAGCATCCAGTTCAGTCCGGCCAGGGCAAGTGTCTGGTAACTGGCGATGCCTTGCCCGCTCTGCTCGACCATCCACTGCCACACGCCAAGACGGACCAGATCATCGCCATTCATGTAGGAGCTGACACGGGTCGTCAGCCGGTCTCCCTGGGCGAGTTGCGCGGTCAGGATCCGATTGGCGCTGTCCCACTGCGGAGCCTGCGCCGTCTGGCCATCGGCGATGCCCTGGAGGCGCAGGCGGAACGGTTGGAGGAAGGGCCAAGCGCCGTCGAAGGCCTGCTTGGTCACCAGCGGATAGGTGACGCTGGGCATGGGGAAGAAGGTAGCGCCGCGGGCGATGGGGTCCGGCAGGTAGGGCAGGGTCACCTGCTGGTTGGAGTCGATCTCGGTCAGCGCGCCGTCCAGGCTGGAAATTCCCTTGCCCGAGCCGTTGATATTGCTATACGCGGCGCCGTCCATGACCACCGGATTGGCGGGAGGCAGGTCGAACATCCCGTGCGCTTCCGCCATCAGCTCGGAGGTGCGCGGCGGCACGATATGGCGCTGGGCGTCTGGCCGGAAACCGGTATAGGGCAATGGCGCGCTGCCCAGAAACGCAACTTCTTGTTCGGGAGTACCACCCGCATCGCTTCGCACCACCAGCCGCCCCACGGTCTCGCCCGGATAGGCCGCGACATCGTAGGGAAGGATGATGGCCGGCGCGAGGATGGGGTCGTAGCGCAGGTAGGTCAGTGGCGCCGAGGCCAGATCCGCGATGGGGGTGTTATAAGGCAGGCTGTTGCCCGACAGGTCGACGGTGCGCACGCGCATCTGATACTGGCTGCCAAAGCGCAGGCGGGGCAGAGAGCCCGGTTGGGCCACGAAGTTGGTCTCCATCTTGAAGTCGCCCGCCGTGTTCATGGGTGTCGAGGGACTGTTGTCCAGCCCGATGGTGTCGCCGGGGCGTTGCGCGCAGAGACTCCAGCCGTCCCAGCGAACGATGTTCTCGTGCAGGTAGAGGTCAGCCGGCGTGCCGTTGAACGGTGGCGTGGATGGGTCCTGGGTGACCCCGGTGCCGGAGATGATGCCCTCGTCCTCGATGGTAAGGTTCTGCTTGGCCGCCGGGGCGTTATCGAAGTGGTAGGTCCCAATGCGGCGGCACAGCGAGTACCAGCGCCCGGTTGCCACGTTTCGGATATCGACGCGATAGCCGCGCGTCAGATTCTCCGCGTACATGGTCACGGCCGTACCGGCCTCTGCATTACTGTTGGCCGCACGCGCCGACTGGAAGCCAGAAGAGAGGTCGTTGGCACGTCCGGTCTTGGCCAGGAAGATGCCGGCGGAGCGCAAGGAGGGGAGGCCGGCAGTGGTGGGGGTGGCGACGCCCGCGATGTTCACCGCGTATTTGTTGGGGTCGTTGGGATAGGTGTAGTCATAGTTGGTGGCCATGCGCTGCAGCGAGGCGGCCAGATTGACCAGCTTCAGCGCCGCGCCATCGACGTCCACCTGAATCAGGGTGTAGGTCGGCACCGTGGTCCCGCCGAGGTTCTTGGTGGCGTTCAGGTTCACCATGCCGCGACTCATCTCGTTGCTTTTGGGCGTCGAGGTGAAGTCGGTGGTGGTGAGCGTGTAGGCCGTCAGTGGGGCGATAGCGGCGCCCAAGACCGCTGGCGGCGAGGACCAGGTGGGGACGATCTGGAGGGTGGAACTCGCCGGGTCGCGTGGCAGTCGCGGATCGAACGGTACCAGGAGATCGACCGCCAGCCCGAGCCGGCGCAGGAGGGACGGATAGCGGGTCATGGAGGCCACGGCCTGATGGAAGTCCATCTTCGGCATGGACGCAAGGGGGCCGTTGAGGTCGTTGGGGGCGTTGGGATTGTACCCGGCCGGCCGGTAATGGAACAGCCTGACCCGCAGGAAGTCTTCTGCTGTTTGGCCGGGCGCATACAGCGGGAACGTGCTCGGTTGGCCGTTGAAGTTGTTATAGCGCGCCTTGGCTTGGCGCAAGGTGCTGCCTAAACTGTCGTCCGAATACTGCGTCAGCGTCTGGTTATCCGAGCCAAGCACGCCTTCCAGGGTCTGCCGGTCCGGTATCCCCGAAGGATACGCAGGCGATAGCTGGTAGGCAACCTGCTTGTAGGTCGATTCCAGGTACTGCATGATGTACGCGGCCTGGTGCGAGATGACGAAGTTCGGACTGAAATCGTCGAACGCGTACGGCCGGACATAGGTACTGCCGGGGAAGAGAGCCTCCCACAGCGTCTCATCAGCCGTGATCCCCTTGGGATCGTTCCGTGCCGCCAGCGTCTCCGTAGCCCCACCGCCGGTAAAAGTGACGGAGAACTGGATACCGGCCAGCTGCTGTGGCCAGTGTAGAAAGTCCCACTGACTCAGGTTGCTATCACCGTCGGCATAAAGGCGGGGCGTGATCAGCACGGTGAGGCGGAGCAGGGGCTCGCCGCGGGCGGAGTGGGTCACCCCGTTGGGCAGCCCGGTGTACAGGATTCGCTCTTGTTGGGCCATACTTTCACTCCTCTAGGCGGCAAACGCCTGGCAATATGTGGTCCAATCACCCTGGGCGAGCATGTTGCCCACCGTGGGGTGTGCGGGTAAGCCGGCGCGGGCCACGCTGTCGGTGTGGAAGAGCTCCCGGGCGCTGGAGCCGGAGCCGCCGAAGGTCTTCCGAATCGGCCCCAGGGTCACGCTCTTGCTGAAGAAGAGCACGTCTACCTCCACCGTGAGCGACGCTTCGCCGGTCACGGCGTTGGTCTTGGTGTCGTAGGTGAACCCCAGGTAGAACTCCACCGACACCGTGATCAGGCCCAGGATTTCGAGCGACCCGCCGATGTCCAGAAATCCAGTGAGGCTCCCGCTGCCGCTGGCCAGATCCCACTTCATATAGATGCCGGCCATGGCATGGACGCTGCCCTGCGCGATGACGATATCGATGGCGAAGTTGGCGCCGAACTCCAGGGAGGCCTCCAGCGTTTCGAGGCCGCCTGGCCCCACGCCGAGCTGCAGGAATCCGCCTCCCCCAAAGATGTAGACCGTGAGGATGAAGGGGTGATCCCGGGTGGCGAAGTTGAACCTCATGTTGATCGGATCGCCGAAGAACGGGATCCGGATGGCGGCGCCGAGGGCGATGTTCTGGAGGCTGAACGCCCCCAGTGTGATGTCCGGAATGCTCTGCTTGTAGCCGGCCTCGATGAACTCTGGCTCGATGTCCAGGTAGGGCGGATCCGAGAAGCTCTTGAAGAACTTTTCGAGTTCGTTGACGAACTTGAGGAAGCTGCCGAAAAACACGTCTCCGGTGTCGGCGTTGACGTTCATCTTCTTCCCGCTCTCGACGGTGAAGACCAGCGAGTGGAAGGGAAGGGCGATGACCCCGAAATCGAGCGTGAAGTTGGCCAGCGTCCCGACGATGCTGTAGGCGGGGGGCTGCGGCGGCCCGTTCTTGGGGATCGGGGTATGGACCAGAGCGGTGAGGGACATGGTCGCGGCGGTGCCATTCGCGGCGTTGCCGCTGGAATCCAGCGCCTCATAGAAGGGATGGAAGAACAGCACCTGGTTGGTGACGGGGGTGGTCCAGGTGTAGTTGGTGTCGATGGCGTCGGGTATCTTGTTGGTGATCAGCTGTGGCGCATTCCCCAGGTCGAGCGCGGCGCCGAAGATATCCTTGAGCTTGATGCCGCCCAGGATCTTGGCGCTCAGGATGGCGCCGAAGGCGTCGTTTGGGTCGAACTTCGCGGCTGCCGCCGCCAGAATATCCGGATTGTTGGCAAAGGCGCCCATGGTGGCTGAGAGCCCTTTGATATTGAAATCCGGCTTTCCCACGCCCGGCGTCACCAGGGCCCCGGTGACGCTCTTGCCAAAGGTGAGCAGCGGCGGGCTCGGCAACTTGGCGAAGACCTGCCCGGCATTGGCGGCCGGGTCCAGCCCGCTGCTGAGGTAGGTGGAATGGAACTGCACCGCCTGCGAAGTATCCAGCGCCAACAGTTGCTTGACCGCTGGAATGTGCAGGTTGGTGGTCTTCATCGAGGGGTAAAAGTGCGGGTCATCAAGGTTCGGCAGCGGAGCCGTCCCCATGAACGGCGCCGCGTTGAACTCGATGGTGTCCGTTTCATGGCTGGTATCCGGCGGCGGCGCCCCACCGGGGTAGGTTGCGTTGGGCAACGGCACCGAAGACTTCGGCGCCAGGGCTATCTGTTGGTGCGCCATGTCGATGATGCGACGTTCATCGTTGTTGTACGCGCTTATCACGGTCGCGAGGTTGGTGTCGTCCGTCGTAGCCAGGTCCCCGCTGACAAAGAGGAGCGGCGCGGTGAACTCGATCTCTTGCCCCAGCCAATCCTCCGCCACCAGGTGATAGAGAATGTCGTGCTGCGTGCCGTCGGCGCCGTTGTACTTGGCCCAAAACGCCTGCTCAGTGCCGCTAGGGGTGCCCGCTGTCTCCGTCGGCATCGCGATGTCCGGGGTGGTCAGCGTGGTAATGCGCACCCGCCTGAGCGCCATGTCGTTCCCGCGGTAGTTGGCCGGCCAGGAGCCGTTCTTGATCGGGTAATCGTCTGGAATATAGGTCCGTTCCGGCTGCCGCACCACGATGAAGCTTCGCTGCAGCAGGTAAGCGACGGTTTCCGTCGTGCCGAAGGAGGGACTGATCTGGACAAACTTGCGCTCGGTGATCGTGAGGAACGACGCGCGGTGCCGGAAGGGCAGGAGGTAACCCTTGTGCACCACCCGGACATAGGCGTCCCGTCCCATGCCCATCTGATGGCGCCAGGCCTCTAGAGTGGAGGAGGGAACGACAGTCGGGTCCCAGGCACCTTGCACTGCCATCCAGGCGCCCAGCGAGCTCAGCATGAAACGCTCGGCATTGACCGGAAGCGCATTGTAGGCGCCACCCTGGAGGTTGAAGTCCGCGCTGGCGCCAACAATACCGTACCGGTCGTTGGCAGCGAGCGAATTCAGGAATGGATCCGCGGCTGTAGGCGGCGCCGAAGGAGTGTACAAAGGCGGAGCGCTTGCGGGGGTATAGTCCGGCGAGTAAATGGCCCGCAGGGTCGGCAGGGCGGGGGGCGTGGCGCCGAGCGGAATATCCTGCGCCACCCCATTGCCGTCCTTGATGCCGAGCCGGGTGTGCCAGAGTTCGGTCCGGCCATCGAAGGTTACCGGCGCGATGGAGTGTATCCAGCCCGCCGCCGCGGTGGGCGATAGGTGCAACCGCCAGGGCGCTTCGATATCGGTCTGGGTCACATCCGGCGGAGTGGCCGGAGAGGGGTAGACGCCGCCCGGCGCCGTGTTCGGCTTGACGTTGAGGGGCGTGGCCAGCGGCGACACGTTGAGGGTGTATTTGCTGCTGCCCCAATCCAGCAATGCTTCCAGGGTGTAGGGGAGCGTCGTGATGGAGGGGTCCACGCTGAAGGCCAGACGGCTGGTACCGGCCAGACGCGACTGGACCTGGCCCGGCAGCGCCGGTGTCGCCCCACCGTCCAGGAAGGCTTGTTCCGCGATGTGCTGTGCCGGGAAGTGGACCACCAGATACGATGCCGCGCTCGGATCGGTCCGGACCAAGGTCGCCGGCTGACCGTTGGCGGTCTGCAGCGAGAAGTTGAACAGCTCGATCTGCAGCGCCAGGAGATCGTCCGGTCGCAGCAGGGAGACCACCAGGTTGGCCATGGTGAATTCGAAGAAATCCGGCTTGTCCGGATGGGTGCGCAGCCGCGCGGTGCTGGGGTGGCGCGCATGCCGCGCCGTGCCCGACACCAGCTCCAGCCTGGTTCCCGCCGGCAGGTGGGATGGCTCCACGATGGCGCCCTCTAGCGGTACCATGACGCTCAGCAGCGCCGGCGCGCAGGTCAGGCGCATCTTGCCATTGTGTCCGATCAGCTCGAACAGGTTGGTCTCGCCATCATGACCCACCGCCAGGCTGCAGCGGTCCACCCGCAGCCAGGTGGCCGTGGGATGGAACTCCGCCACCAGGGCGGTTTCATCCCTAGAGGAGCCAAAGGTTCGGGCATAGCGAGGGTGGGTGAGCGGCAACTGGAAGGGCTTCCCATCCGATCCCACCAGGTGGCCGTCCGGTTGGAAGGAGAGAAGCTCTTGCCCTCCCTCGGCCAGCAGCGCTCGTCGTGCTCCCCGGGCGCCCGTCTCTCCGGCCTCGATAGTGATCCGGTCGAATGGACTGCCGTCCGCCACCAGCGTCCCGGTATGCGCCCCCGCTTGCGTCTTCTCGACGCGAGGCGAGAGCAAGGATGCCAGCCGCCAGACCTGCGTTCCCCGTTCCAGGATGATCCGGGTCCGCTTGTCCTCCGGCTGGCTGACCAGGCTGGGGTCGTGTGGCGAAAGCAGGGCAAGCGACATCGAGTCGGTGACGAGCGGGCCGTCGAACCCTAGCAGTCGGGCGATGTGGCCGCCCTGAACGGTCAGTGTCCAGGAAGGGTCGAACGTTGCTTCGCCAGAACCATCAAACGCCACACCGCTGGTGGCTCCAAGCTTGCAGATTGATCGCTCCAGCCGCACCTGCGAGCGAGCGGTCTCTTTCCCTTCCAGCCAGCGCTGGGCGGAGACCTCGGCCGTGAACCCGCCCAGTGCCATCGTGAGCCGCAGGCGCCAGCCCACCAGGCCCTCACGCAAATCGACCGCCAGATCGGCCGGGAGGGCGGTACCGGGATAGGTGGCGCCGCGCAGCGTGACCCGAATATGCCGCTCCGCTCTCTCCACCTTCAGCACAGGATGCCCACCGAAACGTCGGGTGTCGATAACCCAGCACTCGCGAGCGCCCACCTTGAACACCGCCCGGCGCCGATCGGACACCACCTCAAGTGGCTTGAGCAGGGTTGTTTCCAGCATCTTCAGGGTGGGAGAAGCGCCGGCCACCGCTGTACCCGCCACTCCCAGAGCGCCACGCCGGGAGAACTGGTACCCATTGGCGCGCGAGAGCCGTTCCTCCCACGTGCCGGGTATATCGGTACCAATCCCAACGAGTCGCTCTTGCAAGGCCGAGAGATTCAATCGTGTCAATCGCATGGTGCTGTACCCTCATCCCCAGCCCTTCTCTCGCCTGCGGGAGAAGGGAGTCGCCCAACCGTAGAATCGACCTTCAGGTCGTCCACCGTAGAATCGGTCTTCAGACCGTCAAGGGAAGGACCGCGCGGCAGCGCCGGTCCTGGGCCGTCCCACCATGCTCCTTCTCGACTACGCTGGCGGAGTGGGCTGGTCGAGCCACCCACGGGTGTGCTTCCCTGTTCCGCTCCGTGGGAGGAGACCGGACGCGGGTGCATGCGACCACTGAGTTGCGCCGGGGAGGATCGGGTCAAGCGGACGCTGGTCCTGCGCCAGCGAGATGCCGAGACTCGGTACTGCTGTGGGATGGGCCGGCGCCGGCGCTTACGCGCGGCGCCTCCAGCGGACGATCTGAAGATCGTTCCTACGCATTGTGGCGGGAACCGCATTGTGGCGGGCACTGGGAGATGTGAAACTGTCCGCTCATGAACCTTCATTGTTGTGCCCCTCCTACCGGGCCGGAACGATGAGCTGCTTGCCGGAGCTCAAGAGAATGTGCAGGGTGAATCGCGCCGGTTTCGCCCACGGCGCGCGGTACTGATAGCTGAGACTGGCGTGTACCGCGATCACTTGCGTATTGAGTCGGTGTTTGTTGGCGAACAGGGTGAAGCCGGTAACCCCATTGGCGACCGCCATCCGCCAGTGGAAGACGATGGTGGACCCGTGACGGCCGGCGGTAAAGCGCGCTACCCGTGCCTCAGTTGGCGCCACTTTAATCTGCGAGCCGGGGTTGATCTGCGCAACAAAGCCGTCTCCTCCGTTGGGACCGGAGGCCTGGAATGGGCTTCCAGCCGTCGCGCAGGGAGGAACGGCGCCCGGACAGGTGGGGAAGGGATGCGTGCCGGCCACTGCCGCATTGCCGGACGACGCGGTGGACCCAGTGATATAGGCCTTGTTGGCGCCGTCGAGCGCGATCCCATTGCCGATATCGTCGTTGCCGCCGCCGAGATAGGTGCTGAACACCAGGCTATTGGCGGTCCCTGTCAAGCTCGCCACGAAGGCATCGTTCGCCCCGCCGCTGCTGGCCTGGATGGCTGTCCCCGTGGACTGGCAGAGCGGCGTGGCGCCGGGACAGGTGGCGAGATCGCTGGAGTTGGTGGACCCGGTGATGATCGCTCTGCCTGTGCTGTCGACCGCAATGGCGTTGCCGGCGTCGTTCCCAGTTCCGCCGAAGTAGGTGCTGTAGCTGATTGCGGTGCCGGCAGCACTGAGTTTGGTCACAAAGGCATCGGTGTTTCCGGCGTTGATGCTCTGCAGCACGCCGGCCGTAACCGGGTAGTCGGCGGAGCGGGTAGTGCCGACCACATAAGCATTGCGTGCCCCATCCAGCGCGATGCCCTCGGCCGAGTCGTCGCCGCTCCCACCCAGGTAGGTACTGTAGGCGAGCGATAGCTTCGAGGTCCCGGCGCTGTAACTCAGTTCCGCCGCGAATCCGTCGTACCGACCTTTATTGGCCGGCTGTATTGGAGTGCCGGCCGTGGTGCAGGGAGCGGTCCCAGCCGCGTTGGGACAGATGGGCAGTCCGTTGGAGGTAGTGGCGCCCACTACATAGGCGTTGCCGGCGCCGTCGACGGCGATGCCATGGCCAAAGGTTAGGTCACTGCCGGCGGCCCCGCCGCCACCTAAATAGCTGCCCCACAGCAGCGCGCTGCCGGCCGGATTGACCGCGGTGACGAAGGCATCCTGCAGGCCGTTGAAGGACTGCACCGAGGTTGGCGCCGGGTAGTAGGGAGAGGTGGTGGTACCGATCAGGTACGCGGCACACTGGGCCGTGCAGGCCGCGCCCGTGCCGCCGGTTCCGCTGATCGCAATGCCCGCGCCCGCGCTGTTCCCAGGGGCGCCGACGGGACCACCCAGATAGGTGCTGTAGCTCAGGGCCGTCCCTTGCGCGTTTAGCTTCGCCAGGAATGCGTCGGTGGCGCCGTTGCTGGTCCCAATGAGGGGAGCGCTGGTGGGGAAGTTGGTAGAGGAGGTCCAGCCCGTGACATAGGCGTTCCCGGCGGCGTCGATGGCCACACCGGTGCCGGCATCATCCCCGCTGCCACCGAGGTAGGTGCTGTACAGCGCCTGCGTGCCCGATGGATTCAGCTTGACGACATAGGCGTCGCTGTTTCCCTGGTTGGCGCGCTGGAGCACGCCGGCGGTCGTCGGGAAGTCCGTATCATACGCGTCGCCGGTGATGTAGGCATTGCCGGACGGGTCGACCGCGATGCTGTTGGCGTGCCCGTTGCTCAGATTCCCGCCGAGATAAGTGGCGTACTGCAAGGTCGGGTCGATAATCAGCGGCTTGCTGTGATCGTAGGCCCCCACCTGGAAGCCAAAGCCATGACTAGCGTGGAGTGCATACCGCCCGGCCACGAGCTGTTTCCCGTGTGCTATCTGGTAGACCACCGGCCGATCCTGCTGGACAACCCCGGTCGCGGTCCCCAACATGAGGATCCCACGCCGGTCGATCCGCATCCTTTTCGCGCCGCTGACCGCGAGCCTGATCGCGTGGAGGTCCGCTCCTGGCCGCAGCACCCAGTCGTACTCGAGGTGTCCGGCCTGGCCGTAATACACCAGATCGATCCCCGGATAGATGTTCCGGTACTCGACCCGGCCGTAGGTGGGAATAGCGAGGCGCCAGCTCTTGGGGTCGTTTCCGGTGAAGTAATTCACTGTCCCCGGTAATCGATCGAGCCCCACCATCCGCGGATGCCGGTTGGCGCCAAGATAGCGAAGGCGCAGAATGCTCCCGGCGCTGGAACCGCCATGCGATGCGCTATCGCGCAGGCTCATGACCGACTCGCGCGCGGTGAGGAATAGGGTGTAGCCCGGTCCGTGTGCCAGGAACCGAGCTTCGGGGTTCATTTGCCCCCGGTTGATCTCAAAACTGATGGGGAGGCGGTGGGTCATGGCGCTTACCTGGGGCGACCCTAGATGGTACGCCGGCCTGGCGAGTGCAGGGTTGCGTCCCAACACCGCACTGGTTCCCAGAAATAGGAACAGGACAAGGACCCATTGGCGCATCTTCGCACTCCCTTTCCTCATGACTCGTGCTTCCGAATCCAGAATCGCGTCTGCTCATCGTTCCGCAGCAGGGCGATCAACTCGTTTCCATTGACCTGACACCAGGCGATAACGTCCACCTGCACCTGAGGCGCCAGTGACACCACCTCCAGCACCTTGCCGCAGGGCAGTTCGTCCATTCCGTGGGCGATCGCGGTCAGCAGGATGGAAGCGTTCTCGCCGCCGCCCTCCAGTACGCTGTGCGGTACGGGCAGGCTGGACTGGCCATGACCGAACTCCATCATTGATCGCTCCTTCATATCTCACACGGGAACTCGTGGGAGATAACGGCAGCGTATCACGCCGCGTGTGCCGGGTCCGTGCCAACTGCGTGCCAATGTCATGCCAATTGACCGTCTGCTCCGGGTTGCCTTCATCGACACCAATGTCAGTTAGCTTCGAGATAGAGTGCTACGTCAGGCTGGGGGAGACGTCCGTCCCGCAGGCGTTCCGATCCCGGTTGTCGACTGAATGCTCGTTCAGTCGACACAAAGCGAGACCGCGGCCCTGATCAGGGCCGCGGTCCTCCCCGCTCCACGAGCCGGCTGAGCGAAGAATGCAGGAGGGACGCTAGTGGCCAAACACCGGCACGATGCGCAGGCCGGCCAGGCTATGCCGGGTCGAGAAGTGGTACCACGCCGTGTGGCTGGTAATCAGCCGGCTATCCAGACGCATCGAACTAGCGAACACCTGAAAGCCGAGCACGTGACGCGCGGCATGCCAGCGGAGCGTGTGCAAGGCGTGCACGGTGCGCACCGACAGGCGGCCGTACGCGGCGGCGGTGGGGCCGGAAGCTGAACAGGTGATGCCCGCGATTGATTGGCCAAAGACCGCATCCACCGACGAGTTCAGCATGGTCACGTGGAGGGTGTTGACGGTAATGGTCTTGTTACCGGCGCCGGTCGAACTCGGTATCTGCTCGTTGATCACGATGGTGGCGCCCGGCGCAGTGACCACCTGGTTCGGGTCCCCGGTCGCCGTGATCGACACTCCATTGATAGTCAGTCCGGCCACCGTCGAGGCGCCGCTTGCCGTCGCGCCGTTCGCTCCGCAGGTGGCGGTCGCTGATGAGTTGAGCGTGGTGCTGGATAGCATGACGCCGGGCAGGTTCACGGCGGCATTGGACACCTGCGCCGATGAGTTGGTGGCGCCCGCACTCCCACTCGTGGAGGACGGCAGGACGTCGGCGGTGACCTGGCCTGCACCGAGGTTGACCCCGGTGGACGATGAGGTGGTAATCGACCACCTGAGGAAGGAAGCGGACCCGTATCCGCGATTCGGGTAGCGCTGGCCCCCAGCAGACTGGCGATGACGCCCGTGGCGCTGCCGTTGTAGGTTGATGCCGCGGCGTGAGCGGTGAGCGGTAGCGCGACCAGTGTCATCGCGCAGGCCAGAACCAGTCCTGCGCCTCGGCGAGCGGTGTTGTTCAACTGTTCTTTCAAGGTCTGGTCTCCCAGGTGTCGCCAGCAGACTTCGTCAGAGTTCGCGCTTACGTATATTTGCCGCGTTGATGTCGAAAAGGGGGGGCATCTTCGTCAACCATCAGGCCCGGTCCACTTGCTACCATAGATGCATGCTCCGTCAGATCGTCCTGGTTTCCGGTGCGCCAGGCGCCGGAAAGACGACTCTTGCTGTCCCTTTGGCCTCTGAGCTCGGGTTTCCGTTGCTTTCCAAGGACGACTTCAAGGAGACCCTGTGGGATGAGTTGGATCTCCCGCCCGGAGATCGTACGTGGTCGCGGAATATTGGTGGCGCGGCGATGGCGGTGTTGTGGACGCTTGCTGCCCGATGTCCAACCGCCGTCCTGGAAGCACCGTTTCGTCCGAAAAGTGCGCTCGAAAGGGGACGCCTCGCATCCCTCGATGCGCAGTTCGTCGAGGTACACTGCTCCTGCACTCCGGCAGTAGCGATTCGTCGATATAACACACGTGCTCACGAACGGCACCCCACGCATGTCCTCCAGGTTCTTACGCCTGAGCACCTGGCAGAGTTCGACGGGTCAATGCGTGTCGGCCCGGTGATCGACGTCGACACTGAAGAGATCGTCGACATTCCTCGTCTGGCCCAGCGCGTACGTAAATTGCTGGCGTAGCCTCCGATAGAGAATGGCGCCAGGCCCCCGTGCCTTACCCCAGTTGCCCCAGTGTTCTCTCTATCGTTACTGGATCGATAGTGGGATAGGCGGCCACGCTGGGATCGATGGCTTTCATCATGCCGGTGAGGGCTTTGCCGGGGCCGACCTCGACGAAGGTGCGATAGCCCTCCTCGATCAGGCGACGGACCGACCAGGACCAGCAGACCGGCGCGGCGAGTTGCGTTACCAGGTTGCGGCGAATCTCCCCGGCGCTCTGCTCGAACTCGGCAGTAACATTGGCCACCACCGGTATCCGCGCGTCCTGGATGGATGCCGACGCCAACACCGGTTCGAAGGCCGAGGCCAGGGGCGCCATCAGGCTGCAGTGGAACGGGGCGCTAACCTGCAACTGGATCACTCGCTGGGCGCCGCGCTCGCGCGCCAGCTCCATGGCCCGCCGGATGGCGGACTCCTCGCCGGAGATCACGGTCTGAGTAGGTGAGTTGAAGTTGGCGATCTCGGCCACGCCCTGGGCCGAGGCCTCGCGCACGATCTCCTCCACCTGGCTGGCCGGCATGCCCAGGACGGCAGCCATGATGCCGCCGGTGCGGGCCGCGACCTCGGCCATCAGTTCGCCCCGCCGGCGAGTGAGTCGCAGTCCCTCCTCAAAGTCGAACGAGCCGGCCGCCACCAGGGCGGAATATTCGCCCAGGCTGTGGCCGGCCAGCGCGCCCGGGGCTATGCCTCGGGATTGCAAGACGGCATAGATGGCCGCGCTGACCAGAAAGATGGCCGGCTGCTGGTTCTCGGTCAGGGCCAGCTCTTCCTCCGGCCCTTCAAAGCAGAGTCGGGAGAGAGGGAAGCCGAGCACTTCGTCGGCGCGGTCGAAGAATTGCTCCTTGATCCGTGGGTGCGCCTCGCACAGCGCGCGGCCCATACCGACGCGCTGCGAGTTCTGGCCGGGAAAGAGGAAGGCGATCTTTCGGTCCGCCTGTTCCTCGTATCCCGCGGTGCTCCTGGCCGGGGCTAAAATGGCCAGTACCACGGCTTGGTACTGACGGTGACGGTAACGGTGGCGCCGGGAAGAAGCCTGGTCTGGGCGGCAGGGCTCTGGCCGAGGATCGTGCCCGAGTCGTGCGAGATTGAGTCCTCCGTCTGAATCGCGACTTTCAAGCCGAGCCGGCGCAACGCTCCTACCGCGGCAGCCTGAGACATGCTCCTCAGGTCGGGCACGGCTACCGGCCGGGGACCCTCGCTCACCACCAGGTCGATGGTCGAGCCCTTCAGCACCGGGCCAGGCGCCGGCTGCTGTCGCATCACCGTGCCCGACGGGACGGTGGGCGAGTACGCTCGATGCAGCCGATCGCGCAGGGCCAGTGAATGGACGATGAGCTGGGCGGACCGACTCTGGCTGGTCACCAGGTCGGGTAGCGTCACGCGCACCGGGGAAGCCTGGGCGGTGAAGTGTGAAAACGCGGCAACGCTAGCCAGGACCGCCGCGGCGGCCAGACCGCCGGTGGGAAGCGCCAGCCACCTGACTCTGGCCGGCTGCTTCCCCTGCCGCGTTATCGGATCGACGCGGGTGAGGTCCGAGACCGTGGAACACGAGGCCAATCGGGTGACCTGGCCGTTACCGTCAGGAAGCGACGCCAGCATCGCTTCCACCGTGGGGTAGCGGTCCTCTGGATTGGGCGCCGTGGCTCGGGCGATGGTGACTTCGATCTGGCGTGGCGGTTCGCTCGCCTGCTCCAGAGAACCGGCCAGCCGGCGCAGCAGGGCGCCCAGCGCGTACACATCGGTACGCTCGTCAACGGCCAGACCGGCCATCTGCTCCGGCGCGGCGTAGCCGGCGCTGCCGCCGCCCGGTCCCCGGAAGGAGCCGGCGGCCAGGAGATGAGCCAGCGTGAAGTCGGTCAGCTTGACCTCGCCGGAGACCGAGACCAGCACATTGGCCGGCTTTATATCGCAGTGCAAAATGCCGAGCTGGTGGGCCTGCTGGACAGCTCGCGCCACGCAGCGGAAGGTCTCCACGGCGTGTTCCGGGCGCAGCGGGCCATGCTCCGCCAGCCACTGGTCGAGGTGGCAGCCATCGACATACTCCAGGATCAGGTACCAACGGCCACGGTCCTCCACGAGATCGTGTACCGACACCACATTGGGGTGATTGAGCCGAGCCAATGAGCGGCCCTCACCGCGCAGCAGGTCCACGGCGAGCCGCTGGTGCAGCGCTTTTATCGCCACGGTTCGACCCAGCAGTGCGTCGGCTGCCTGATAGACCACGCCGGCGCCGCCTTCACCTACCCGTCGAACCAGCCGGTACCGGTCTTTTATGGCGTCCATATATATCGTGTCCCTGACCGAGGTTGCCTTATCGTCACTGATAGTTCAGGAAAATGTCAAGCCCCTGGGGATGGACCGTGATGCCGACCACCCGTGCCCCGGAGCGCAAGGCCTGGCCGAGCGAGGCGTTCACGCTCTGTTCGATGGCGCCGCTGAGTGGCGCCGGGAGCGGTATCGCCCCGACCTGAGTGGAGATAATACGCAGCTGCACCCCGCCATTCTCGACCACCGGGTGCAGTAACATGCTCACCGGCGCCGAGATTGGCCCCAGTCTGGCATCGGCGCGTGCCACCAGGGCGCCGGGTGGATCGGAGGTGATGGCCACGTGGCTGATCCTGGGCGGGTCGATCCCCGCGACCTTTTGTTCCACCAGCCGGGAGAGATAGCGATCCGCTACGGTGATGTGGATGTCGGACCGTTGCGGTAGCACGCTGCCGGCGGGGATGCGTGGCCACCTCCAGAGCATGAGGCCCGCTCCCAGCAGGAAGCCGATGAGGAGCAGGAACAGACCACGCATGATGAGACGCGGTCAGCAACCAGTGGAACGCGTCTTTGGGCTGCTCAGGATGCGACCTTGACCGTGGCCAGCATGTCCGGGTGTATGGTGCAGTAGTACGGATAGACGCCCGGTTTGGTGAGCTTCAGGGTGTACGTACCGCCACCGGTCTGGATGAGCGGTGAGCTGAACGTGTTGCCGTTGCGCGCCGTCACGGTATGCTCGGCATTGCTGACGTTGGTAAAGATGATGGACTGACCAACGTGCGCGTTGACGAAGTTCGGCTTATAGCGGCCAATGGTCCTGGCATCGGACACGATCTGGACCTTGAGCGGCGGAAAAGCCGACTTGGCCGCGACCTTATTGATGTGGTGAAACGGGCCATGCAGCACCAGCAAGCCCATCGCTCCCACGACCACGATGGCCACAAACCAGCCAATGACCTCAAACCGGTGCTCGTCCATGCGCCTCATTCCTCCAGGGCAAGTTTCGGTGTGGCGGGGCGTCTCACTACTAATCGGCCAACTGTCGCCGCCATCGCGCGCAGTTCACCAATCATTGTACATGCGGCGAAGATTGTTCGTCTGACGCGGAAGCCTGCTCAGGGCATGCTATCCAGCGTGGAGAGAGCGTGATACTCGGCCCGCACGACTGTCTTCAGATTGCCGCGTACGTTCCAGTCGGCCACGATCGCGGCGCGCCGCGGATGCATGGCCGCCACGAAGTCGTCCAGGATCTGGTTGGTCACTGCTTCGTGGAAGACGTAGGCATCGCGGAAGCGGTTGAGATAGAGCTTGAACGACTTGAGTTCACAGATCCACTGATCCGGCACATAGGTCAAGGTCATGGTCCCGAAATCTGGGTAGCCGGTGCGTGGACACTTGCAGGTGAACTCCGGATAGCTCAAGTCTATGGTGTAGTCGCGGTGCGGCGCGGGATTAGCCGCGGCCTCCAGTTCAGCCTGGGCAATCGCCACTTCCCCGTGGCGCTGGATATCAGGTATCAGATGTCTATCCTCAGAGGTGAGTTATAGGGCGGAGTTTTGAGATTTCAGTTCATAGTACCTCGTAGGGCGGGATCAACTGACGATAGCTACAATCGACCGCTGCGCTGATATGCCTTCCCTTCGGTCTTGATTGAGGGGGCGTGGATCATACGGGCGTCGTGCAGCTGGCGGATGGTATGGGCGCCGAGAACGGCCATGGCGGTGCGGATGGCGCCCGCCAGGTTTTGGGTGCCGGTATTGACCGGTGAGGGGCCGTACAGGATCTGCTGGAGTGAGGCGGTACTCCCCAGGTGGATACGGGTGCCGCGTGGCAGCGTACCGTGGAAGCTGGCCATGCCCCAGTTGTAGCCTCGGCCCGGTGACTCGGTGGCATGCGCCAGCGGCGCCCCCAGCATAATGGCATCGGCGCCGGCCGCCAGCGCCTTCACCATGTCGCCGCTGGTCTGCATGCCGCCATCGGTGATCACCGAGACCCGGCGCCCTGTGGCGCCGAGATACTCGTCGCGCGCCGCCACCACTTCCATGGTGGCGCTGATCTGGGGCATGCCGATGCCCAGCACTTCGCGGCTGGTACATTCCGCGCCGGGACCAACCCCGACCAGAATTGCCGCGGCCCCGGCTTGCATCAGGGCCAGGGCAGGGTGATAGGCGACGGTGTTGCCGACGATCACCGGCACCGGTGAGTTACGGCAGAACGCTTCGAGATCCAGGCCGTCGCCATGGGCCGAGTGGTGCCGGGCAGAGGTGACCGTGGACTGCACCACGATCACGTCGGCGCCCTCCTCGACTGCGATGGGCAGCAGCCATTCGGCGTGGAGCGGGGTCACCGACACGGCTAAGCGCGCGCCCCCGTGCTTCACCCCCCGAACACTGCGTCGTATATATTCTGCCTGGATGGGCGCGCTGTATATCTCTTGCAAGAGGGTTGGGGCCTCATCGCGGGTGGCGGTGGCGATCCGTTCGTACGGGGCGGTCGGATCGGCGTATCGACCGTGCAGTCCTTCGAGGTTGAGCACCGCGAGACCACCCTGCCGGTGGAACTCCACGGCAAAGGCGGGATCGACCACGCCATCCATGGCGGCGGCCAGAATCGGTAGGTCAAAGCTGTTGCGGGTATCCAGCGTCCACGAGAGGTCGCACAACGCGGGATCGACCGTTTCCATTCCCGGCACCAGGGTAACGTCGTCGAACCCATAGCTAAAGGGCAGCGTCATGGTGGGTGTCTCGGTCAGTGACTCAAGCATGGATACCTCCTGGAGAGAGTGTGTGAAGAACAGACTGGACGGCTTCAGGCAACAGACGATGTTCGACCGCCTTCAGGCGGCGGTGCAGCGACTCTTCGTCGTCGTTGGGGAGAATGGGGACCGTCTCGCGGCATATCACCGGGCCGGCATCGACCTCGGGCGTCACGTGGTGTACCGAGACGCCAGTATAGGGCAGACCCAGCGCCAGCGCATCCCGCACGGCATGAGCGCCACGCAAGATCGGGACATCCAGTGTTTCCGCGTCCGGCATGGGCAGCAGCGCCGGATGCACGTTGAGCAGCGGACAGCCACACCGCTCCAGGAATTCGCTGGAAAGCACCAGCATCCAACCGGCCAGCACGATGAGATCAAGGTGGTACGGGGCCAGAGCAGCCAGCAGCTGGTCCTCGAGCTGCCCGCGCGCCGCTGGGTCGCGCCGGTCGATCAGCGGGATGCTCAGCACCGGGACGCCGGAGCGACTAGCGCGCTCCAGCGCTCCTGCCTGGGGGTGATTGCTGATTACCACCTCGATGGTCGCGTCAAGCGAGCCGGCAGCCGAGGCGTCGAGCAATGCTTGCAGGTTCGTGCCTGTGCCCGAGGCCAGCACGCCGATGCGCCCCCTCTCCCCCCGGCGGCCCCCCTGGCCCCCTCGCGGGGGGGAGGGGGAGGCGAGCTTGGAGGGTGGTGGGTGATAGGGTCGGTGTCGGTACGTGACGTGCGTTCTTTTCGAGATACCGTCTCCGGTCGTAACTCCCCTCCCCCCCGGAGGGGGAGGGGCTGGGGGAGGGGGGGAAGCCCGCCAACCAATATCTCCTCGTCGCTGCATCCCCTCAAACGTCACCGGCGTCGCATACGCGCGCTCGGCCGCTTCTACCAGCGAGGGGGCGATACCAACCACCGTGATCACCCGTCCTCCAGCGGTCACCACATGCCCGGCTGCATCGAGCGAGGTGCCGGCGTGGAAAATCAGTACATCTTCCGGTATGGCATCGAGCCCAGTAATGGGCGCTCCGGCCTTCGGCTGCTCCGGGTAGCCGGGCGCGGCCAGCACCACACCGACCGTACTTGCCGGCAGCACCGGGATCCGGCCGGTCAACGTGCCGTCCGCGACGGCCTCCAGCCAGGGAACCAGATCGCCGTCGATCAACGGGAGGATCACCTGCGTCTCCGGATCGCCCAGGCGGCAGTTATACTCCAGCACCCTGGGGCCGGTGGAGGTCAGCATTAGTCCGGCGAAGAGAACTCCCCGATACGGTGTGCCGCTCTGCGCCAGGGAGCGTACCACCGGCTGGATGGTGAGCCGCACCAGTGCGTCCCGCTCCGCATCACCGACAAACGGTACCGGCGCATACGCGCCCATTCCTCCCGTATTCGGGCCGGTGTCACCATCGCCCAGCCGCTTGTGATCCTGAGCCAGGGGCAGGGGAACCGCGTGCTCCCCGTCGACCAGCGCCATCAGCGATACTTCGGGGCCGCACAGCATCTCCTCGATCACCACTCGACTTCCCGACTCGCCAAAGATCCCGTCGACGATCATCAGCTGGAGGGCGGTGCGCGCCTCGGCCGGGGCATGGCAGATGACCACCCCCTTGCCCGCCGCCAGGCCATCGGCCTTCACCACCAGGGGATAGACGGCGGTGTCCGCATAGTCCAGCGCGGCGGCCAGTTCATCGAAGACCGCGTACTGGGCGGTTGGCACGCCGGCGCGCGACATCAGGTCCTTGGCAAATGATTTGCTCGACTCGATCCGCGCCGCCGCCGCGTCTGGCCCGACCACCCGCTGACCCTGCCGGCGCAGCGCGTCCGCCAGGCCCAGCGCCAGCGGCGCCTCCGGTCCGATGACCACCAGGGAGATACGGCGCTCGGTGCAGAAGCGGCAGATGCCGTCGATATCGATGGCTTCCAGTGAAATGTTGGTCGCCACCTGGGCCGTTCCGGGATTGCCGGGCGCCACGTACAGCCGCTCGACGCGGGGTGATTGAGCGATCTTCCAGGCCAGAGCATGCTCCCGTGCGCCCGAACCGACCACCAGCACGTTGATCATACCAGCGTCTCCTGGGCTACAATGTCCCGCTGGATCGACGCTGGATACCGCCCGGTGAAACAGGCCAGGCAGGTGTTCTCCCGGCTGCCGTGTATGGCGCGCAGCAGGCCGTCAATGCTGATATAGCGAAGTGACGTCGCGCCGACGTGCGCCGCCATAGCTGTTTCGTCCAGTCGATTCGCGATCAGTTCGTCGCGCGCATGCATGTCGACGCCCAGATAGCAGGGATCGGTGATGGGGGGCGCGGCAATGCGCACATGAATCTCGGAGGCGCCCGCCTCAAGCAGTAGATTCACAATCGGTTTCAGCGTGTTGCCGCGCACAATGCTGTCGTCGACCAGCACCAACCGCTTGCCCTTCATGGGCAATGCCCCGAACTTCATGCGAATCAGCCGCTCGCGCTCCGCCTGCGCCGGCTGTATAAAGGTGCGGCCCACGTATCGATTCTTGATTAAGCCTTCCCCAAAGGGAATGCCGCTCGAGGTGGCGTACCCCAGCGCGGCGCTGGTGCCCGAATCTGGCACACCAATGACCAGATCAGCGGGGGCCGGCGCCTCACGGCCCAGTTCCTCGCCGATAGCGCGGCGGGCGGCATGGACCGTGCGGCCGGCAAAGAGCGTGTCCGGTCGGGCGATGTAGATCTGCTCGAAGGCACAGAAGGCCCGTTGGGCCGGCGGCAGATTTTCCGCCGGGGCAGGCCCCACCGCGTTGATTTCAACGATCTCGCCGGGGCGGATATCCCGCACCGACTGGCCACCCAGCAACGAAAAGGCGCACGACTCGGAAGCCAGAGCCCAGCCGTCGGCCAGTCGTCCCAGGGCCAGCGGACGGTTTCCCATGGGATCGCGTACCCCAAACAGCTTTTTCCCGGCCAGCAGCACCAGCGAATAGGAGCCGCGCGCCCGCTGTGCCATCCACCTCAGCCGCTCCGGCCAACTGTCTCCCGGCGCCACCCTGAGCAGCAGGGCCAGCAACTCGCTGTCCGAGGCCGATTCGGCAGTGAGTTGGTGCTCATCGTGGAGCAGCGAGCGCAGTGCCGGGGCGTTGACCAGATTGCCGTTGTGGGCCAGTACCAATGGACCCAGTGGAGTATTCACCAGGAATGGCCCAGCGTTGAGGTGGGTGGAGGTTCCGGTGGTGGAGTAGCGGTTATGCCCCACTGCCCACGCTCCCGGCAGCAGTGGCGCGGGTGAGAATACCTGATCGACCAATCCCATCGCCTTGTGCAAATGGACCGAGCCATCGAAGGTTGCCACCCCGGCGCTCTCCTGTCCGCGGTGTTGCAGGGCATGTAAGCCCAGGATCGCCAGCGACCCGGCGTCGGCGGCATGCACCCCGATCACCCCGCATTCGTGCTGGATGCTCATGGATTTGCTCCTATCACGCGATCGCGCTCCTCACGCTGGCTGGTCGCCACCGCCTCTCGAACCTGGGACAGCCCGACGCCCAGAATCTTGGCGGCGGCCAGCGCCGCGTTCTCCGGTTCCAGGACCACCAGCGGGGCCACGCCGCGTGGCATTCGGAGGGAGGACAGCAGGTCCATGCCGCCGAAGCTGTCACTGGCCGGCGGGCAGGCGATGACCGGCGCCGTCACCTGGGCATCGAGGAATCCGGAGAGCGCGTTCGAACGCCCCGCCACAGTGATATACACCCTGGGGCCGGCCTGCTCTTCCCAGCCGCGCACCAGCCCTAGCAGGTACTCAGGTGTCTTATGCGCCGAGGCGATGGCCACCTCACTGCTCAGGCCGAACCGCTCCAGCGCAGTGACGATCCGGTCGGACCAGGGACGGTCGGCCGGCGAACCCAGCACCACGATCACCTGTGGCCCGTGCGGAGTCGTCATCATGCACTCACGTTCCCAAATTGCTCGGTGCGCCGGGCGACCTCGATGTATCGCTGCCGGACATCCTCCAGGGCCTCCGCGCTGGAAGCCTTCAATTCGCGGTACACCTGCTTATCCAGCATCCGCTCGCGCTGTCCGCCCGGCCACAATCGCCAGGAGTCATTGTCGACCACGTCGGCCACCAGTAGACCAACAGCAGTCCGCCCAAACTCGATCTTGAGATCCACTAGCTGGATGTCCTGCTCGGTCCAGGCTCGCTCCAAAAGCAGAAAGACCTGCTCGGTGAGGCGAAGTCCCTCGGCCATCTCTGCTGGGCTGCACAGCCCCTCCGCCACCGCCTCCTCAGAGGTAATCTGGGGATCGTGCCGGGCATCGTCCTTCAGGAACGTTTCCAGCACGATGGGATCGAAACGTGTCCCCTCGGCCGTACCGGTACGCCGCACGTAGGAGCCGGTGGCCAGCCGCCGTGCCACCCACTCGATGGGGATCATTTCCGCCCGACGCACCAGCATGGTGCGCGCATCGAGGGTGTCGAGGTAGTGGGTGGAGACACCCTGCCACGCCAGATAGCGGAACACGGCCGAGGTCGTGCGACAGCTCAACTCGCCCTTATCGGCGATGACGTCGCGCTTGGCGCCGTCACCCGCCGTGATGGCATCTTTGTGGACCATATAGGCCAACTCGGATGCCGGTAGTGGATGTCCCGTTTCCTGCGCGGGAACAGCATAGATGATCTTGGTTTTGCCCTCGGCCAATTGCGGTCCGTAGGGGATCTCAAGCACTGTCACGAAAGGTTACCCTCCTGTTGATGTCGCTGGTTGACTGTATGGCGCCGATAATCGGATAGCTGGATTGACTCTGGAAGAGCAGCGACCGGTCGCAGGCCGCTACCATGCCGATGCCCATGTTGAAGACCCGCAGCATCTCGTCGTGCGGCACCCCGCAAGCCTCGATTAGCGCGAATAATGGCGGGGTCCCGGGCGGGAGAGAGACTACCGCTTGCAGACCGGCCGGGATAATCCGCGAGAGGTTGCCGGCGATGCCGCCGCCGGTGATATGTGCCAGGCCATGCACCGTTCCTGAGGCCAGTAGGGTGCGAATCTGGCTAAGATAGCACCGGTGTGGCTGGAGCAGGGCCTCTCCCAGGGTGCCATCCAGCCCCGGCTCATGCCGACCGTAGTCGTCGTCGTTGAACAGCTTCTGCAGTAGGGAGAAGCCGTTGGTATGCGCGCCGGAGGACGGCAGGCCGATCAACACGTCGCCGGCCTGAATGGCGCTGCCATCGACGATCTCCTGCTGCTCCACCACGCCCACGATGGCGCCGGCCACGTCGAACTGTCCAGGCGGGTAGACCAGCGGCATCTCGGCCGTTTCGCCGCCTGCCAGCTGGATATCAAGAGCCGCACAGGCGCCTGCCATGGAGTCGACCAGACTGTGTACCAGCGCTGGATCGAGCGTGTGAAACGCCAGGTAGTCCAGAAAAAAGAGCGGGATGGCGCCGTGTACCGCGATGTCATTCACGCAGTGGTGAACCAGGTCCAGCCCCAACCCGTCGACGTTGCCCAGGCGGGATGCCAACCGCACCTTGGTGCCGATGCCATCGATCGAGGAGACCAGTACCGGCGCGTCGTACGCTTTCAGCGCGGAGGCCGGAAAGAAACCGCCAAAGAGGCCGTTTTTCAAGCGGTCGGTGATGCGCGACGTCACCTGCTCCGAGGTCGCTAGATGGACGCCGGCGTCCTCGTATCGAACGCTCATGCTCTGTGCCTCGCATAGTGCACGGCGTTCTGAAAGATTCTCAGTCCCCAGGGTTCCTGGCCGTGGCCACTCGACCAGCGTGGATGCTGCAGCGTAGCGACGAACCGCTCCGGATGTGGCATGAGTCCAAGGACTGTGCCGGCTTGGTTGCACACCCCGGCGATATCGGCCACCGAGCCGTTTGGGTTGTCCAGATAGCGAAGCGGCGCGCGCCGCAAGACGTCGCTGAGAGAATCTTCCGGCACGATCACCCGTCCCTGCCCGTGGGCTACCGGCAGCTCTAGGTCCTCCAGTCCCTGCAGGAATAGGCAGTTGGAGCGTTCGGCGTGCAGCCGCACCCACCGGCACTCGAACTCACCGGCTTCATTTAACGCCAGGGCCACCTGGCCCAGTAGTCCGAGCCGTGCCAGAATCTGAAAGCCGTTGCAGACGCCCAGGACCGGCCGCCCCTCAGCCACGAATCGCTCGAAATCGGGCAGCAAGCGGTGGCGCAGGATGGTGGCCAGCATGGCGCCCGCTCCCAGGTGATCGCCGTAGGAGAAACCGCCGGGCAGCACCAGCAGGTCGAACTCGTCGAGCTGGCGCCTTCCGGAGAGCAACTGATTCAGGTGGATCAACTCGACCTCAGCGCCGGCCACCCGGCACGCCTCGGCCGTTTCCTGCTCGCAGTTCACCCCGGGCGCAGCCAGTACCAGGGCGCGCACCATGGATTTCCCGGCGTCGGGGCGAGGCCGATCCGCGCCGTGCCCAGTGTCGGGCTGGGAGGCGGCGTTTCTCTCGCCGGCCTCACCCGTCAGCGGTGCTCTCCAGGCGCTATCAAGTTGCTCCACGGTCAGATCAAGCACGGTGCTGTTGCCCTGCTGTACGGCGAACCGCGCGTTCCGCGTGACGCATCCGATCAGCGTCCATGGTAGGGCCGCGAACAGCTCCTCGAAGCGATGCGCATCCTCCTCGGCGATCTCAACCACAAACCTTCCGGGCGATTCGGAGAAGAGCATCGCCTCGGAGGCCGGCGCCTGGTCTGAGGTCGGATCGAGGGTCAACTCGACGCCCAGTTCCCCGGCCAGTGCCATCTCGGCCACGGCCACGGCCAGCCCACCCTCCGAAAGGTCGTGGCAGCTTTGTACCAGCCCATAGTGCATGGCTCTGGTCAGCCGTCGCATCAGTTGGGGCGTCTCTTCCGGGCGGACCCGTGGCACGCGTCCGCCCTCGATGCCTTCGATCAGCGCGTAGTGCGAGCCGCCCAACTCGTCGGCGGTGCTGCCCAGCAGATAGAGTCTGTTGCCCGGCGACTTCAGCTCCATGCTGACGCAGCGCCGGACATCGGCTATCACGCCGACCGCCGAGATCAGCAGCGTGCCGGGGATCGAATTTTTTCCGGCCGCATCGGTGCTGGTGTTGCGCAGGCTGTCCTTGCCGCAGATGAACGGCGTGCCATAGAGCAGCGCCGCGTCACGGCAGCCCTGGCTGGCGCGGACCAGGCCGCCCAGCTCCACCGGATCGTCCACATCTCCCCAGCAGAAGTTATCCAGCAAGGCGGCTCGGTCGATGGAACCGCCCACGGCTACCAGGTTGCGCAATGCTTCGTCCACCGCCAACATGGCCATGGCATGCGGGTCGAGCGCAGTGTAGAGCGGATTGATGCCGTGCGAGAGCACCGCGCCGCTCCAGGAGTCGGGCAGTGGACGCAGCACCGCCGCATCCGACGGGCCCGCAGCGCCAGCCAGCGGCTTCACCACGGTGGCGCCCTGGACCTCGTGATCATAGCGGCGAATCACCGCCTCTTTACTGGCGATGGTGGGGTGGGCCAGCAGCCGCAGTAGCGAGCTGGCGGGATCGGAAGCCTCTCGTGCGCGATAGTGACCGGCGGGTGGGTCGGTCCATCGCGCCGTCAGTCGCCGCGCCGGCCGGCCCCCGTGCATAAACGACATGGTCAGCTCGGCCACCGGCTGCTCCCCGTGACGCAGCTTCAGCAGTCCATCGTCCCGAAAGGTGCCCAGTACCGTGGCCTCGGCGCTGTAGGCGCGACAGAGTTCGAAGAGACGAGGCAAGGCCTCCGCCGGCACGGCCAGGACCATCCGCTCCTGGGCCTCCGAGAGCCAGATCTCCCAGGGAGTCAACCCCACATACTTCAGCGGGACCAGCGCCAGATCCACCTCGACGCCCAGTTCCTCGCCCATCTCGCCGATGGCGGAGCACAGGCCGCCGGCCCCACAGTCGGTAATGGCGTGATACAGCCGTTCGTCGCGCAGTCGAGGAATCACGTCGCGTACCGTTTTCTCGGTGATTGGCGCGCCGATCTGAACCGTGCTGGACGACGCCGTCGCGCGCTGTAGCGTCTCGGAGGACATGGTGGCGCCGTGCAGGCCATCGCGGCCGGTCCGGCCGCCCAGTAGCAGCACGGCGTCGCCGGGAAGCGGCCGGCGGAGGTGGCTGCCGGCCGGTAGCAGGCCCAGGGTGCCGCAGTAGACCAGGGGGTTCGCGGTGTAGCCGGGGTCGAAGAGAATGGCTCCGCCCACGGTCGGAATACCCATGTTGTTGCCATAGCCGGCGATGCCACGTACCACCTCGCGAAAGGTGGTGCGAGGGTGGAAGGCGCCGGCCGGCACCCGGCTATTCGGTAGATCGAGCGGGCCAAAGCAGAGTACGTCGGTGTTGGCGATGGGCTCGGCTGAGACCGCCAGAATGTCGCGGATCACGCCGCCCACTCCGGTGTGCGCGCCGCCATACGGCTCGAGCGCGGAGGGGTGATTATGCGTCTCCACCTTGAAGGCGAGGTCATACTGTGCATCAAGCGCGATCACGCCGGCGTTGTCCACGAAGGCCGAGTGGACCCAACGCTTGTTCAGCACGGCGGTCGGCTCCGCGATACAGGTGTTGAGCAGCCCCAGGATGGTCTCGATCCGTCCCGCGTAGTCAAAATCGATGGTTGCCTTGAAGGTTTTATGGGAGCAGTGCTCCGACCATGTCAGGGCAATCGACTCCAGTTCCACGTCGGTGGGAGCGCGTTCCAGACCGAGAAAGTGCGTCTGAATCGCGCGCATCTCGGTCTGGTCGAGAGCCAACCCCCGGTCCCGACTGAGCGCCGTCAGTCCGTCATCGTCGAGACCCACGACCGCAATCGAGGCTACGCCGGTCGCCGGTACCTCGTCTGGTATCCACGCCTCCGTGGGGCGGTCTAGCGTTTCGGCGTCGTCCCACACGAAGCAATGAATCAGCGGATTCCCCACCAATCGTTCTACCCGCTGACGGAACTCGGGCGGCACGGGATCGGCGAAGCGATAGCGCAATGCGGCTCGACAGCGCACCCCCTCCAGCCCTGCCTGCGCTAGGGCCAGCGATGCCATGTCGCCCTCGGCATCGGTCACCCCGGGCCGGCAGTAGACATCGGCCCATTGCCCTGCATCCCCATCGGTGGCGATGGCCTCGATCAACGGATCGAAGAGCGCAGCGAGCGGCTCGCCGCCCATCAAGGATTCAGTGGGATTCAGTCCCTCGAAAGCGATCACCCTGCTTTCTCCCAGCAGGATGATCCCGAGACGTGCTAACTCAGCGGTGGCGGGAGGCGTGTGCGACCAGCGAGAACAAATCTCGAGGACGAGACTCTGAATACTCCCTGGTTCGACTTCGATGCCTTGCACGTATCCTCCTCGAGAAAAACGTAGACCCGGCCGGAGGTAGCAACGAAGAAACCTACCGCCCGGGCGTCGACTCCCTGGGGTGATGGTGCAAGACCACCGCATCGCGTGGACGCGGTTTCCTCGTAGCCTATGACAGTTCCGGCTGCCTGGTAGAAACTCTCGGGCCAATTCCCGAGCTTATACGAGATGGGTATTCAATTGATCCAGCTTACCACATGATGTTGTGATGAGAAGGGGCAATTATGGCTATATCCTGTGTATTCCCCGAAAAAAAGAAAGGACGGCCGATGCCGTCCTTTCATGATGGGTCACCTTGCGTGCTGAGCCCACCTATTCAATTGTCATTCGTCACCTCCATTATTCCACCGCCGAGTTTCCTGCCAATTACGCGCTGCTTAACGATCGGTAAACTCTTGGCCGCCATGCAGTGCACTCCGTGCATTCCTAACCGCATGTCCGGTACAGCCCTACCTGGATGATGGGCGCCTGCGGCGACAATAGCTCGATATGCTGGAGCGGTAGGAGTCGAGAGGGGGTATCGGATGGTGGATGTTTCCGAGCAGGCTGAATCGCGCGAGGCCGGCGTCGATCGTCTGCTCGCCTTCAGCGACGGCGTCTTTGCAATCGCCATCACCCTCCTGGTGCTCGACCTGCACGAGCCCACCGTGGCGCATGGCCTACTCGGCGCCTTGCTCAAGGAGTGGCCTGCCTACCTGAGCTACGCCCTCAGCTTCCTCATCATTGGGATCATCTGGGCGCAGCACCACGCCATGTTCCGCTCCATCCGGCGCACCGACCAGCTCTTCCTCCTGATCAATTTGGTCTTCCTGATGTGGATTGCCGTCCTGCCTTTCCCCACGGCGCTTCTTGCGAAGTATCTCGACAGTCCCACTGAACAGCAGACAGCCATCTCGATCTACACCGGCGCTTTCGTGATCGGCAGCGCGCTGTTCAACCTGCTGTGGCGCTACGCGATCCATAGCGACCGTCTGCTGGGCGAGCAGGTGGACCGACGGGCCGTCCGCAAGACGACGCGGAGCTACGTGGCCGGTCCCATCCTGTATCTCCTGGACTTCGCCCTTTCCTATATCAGCCCCACGGCCAGTATCGCCCTCTTCTTTCTTTCGGCATTGTTCTATGCGATCGCACCGCTCCCGATGTTCGACCGCTGGCTTGCGTGAGTCAGCGCGACAGTGACCCGGCCACGGCGTACCACCTCGTGTAGTGGATCGATCCAATGGGTAACCATGATCGCGACGTTTAGGATGAGGGGACGACGGTCGTGGTTCAGCAGGTACCCCAGGAGGATTTCATGATGAGTGAGCAAGAGACGCTAGACCAGCAGGCACGGACCTTTGGGCGCATTGCCGGCCAGGCCTGGCACGATCAGGCGGAGTATTTTCGCTCCTTGCCGGAGGACGCGTGGAGTGGGCCGACCGGGTGCGCCAGGTGGACCATGCACGATCTGGCCGGCCACAGCGTGGGCGAGGCCGTCTGGTTTCTCAATCTTCTCCGCGGCGTGACCCTGGGCGAGCCGCCCCTGCCCGTCAGCACCTGGGACGAGCTGAAGCGGCTGCCCGGCCGGGATATGGCCGATCACCTGATGGAGGCGGGGCGGAGCCTACCGCCGACGGTCGAAGGGGCCTCGGCCGATCAGTTGGAACAGACGGTCGATATGGCTTTCAGCGTCATGCCCCTGTGGCGAGCCGTGGGCATCAACATGCTGGAAGCGGTATTTCACAATTGGGATGCACGGGTTGGTCGGGCGCCGGACGCCACCATCCCTATCGAGTGGGCACAGCAGCTCGCCGCATTCGCCACCGACTTCGCACCCTTTGTGGCCAGGCACGACGTGGACGCCGCAGGACGCTACCTGCTGCGCGTCGGCGACGGAGTGGGGCCGGTAACGCTTACCGCCGACGACCGTCGGGTGGTCCTGGAGCGCGACGAGAGCGGAACGCCGGACGTCACGCTGCGCCTCACCGCCGACCAGTATGTCCGTCTCCTGGCCGGGCGACTGCCACTCGATGCCGCCATCGACGACGGCCGAGTCAGCCTCCAGGGATCGCGAGAACGCGCCGTGGTCCTCAATCGGATCTTCTCGGGCATCGCGAACTAGAAATGGCCTAAACTCCGCGGTTCAAGGTGCGCGCCACTTGAAGAACAAGACGGGTGACGGAAGCGGCTCGCAGGCCCATACACCACGGCGCCCGTAGCCAGCCGTCCTCGCCCGCGGGCCGATATACGTCGCAGCACCTGTAGCCCGGCCGTCCTGGCCGGACTGGCCCGCAGGCCAGCACTGTCGGCTCTGTGAGTGAGAATCATCTCCCCCTCTGTGATGCCGGTGCACGACGGATGTGTGCGTGTGCATGTGCCCCCCTTTGGCGGGGTATCCACGATTCTCTTCAGTCAACCCTATTGGCTTGAAGACGGCCGATCAAGGCATCTCCGCCGCTACGCCTCACCCGCCGAAATCTCAATATAGGCTGCCATGCCTGGAGGCCGGCGCACAATAAGCCGTTGCCAGAGTCCCATCCCCACGCCGTACAGCCGCTTGGTGAGACCATATCGCTGGTTGAGTAGTCGTTCGATGCGTGGCCCATCCGAGGCGGGGAGGAGACGGGCTCTGGCTTCGAGCGTTGGACCGTTAACGCGGCCGCGCATGTCACAGGGCGCAACCGTCACTCGCTCCGTATGGCCCAAGCGTTTCGCCTTCCCGCTCCGCGCCGCGGTCCAGATCACCAGTTGATCGCCCTCGATAGCGAACCACACGGGTGTCGATACCGCGCGTCCATCCCGCCGGAAGGTGGCGAGATTCACGTAGCGCGCCGAGGCGAATTGCGCCGAGAACATGGAAGGGGGCTTTCTATTGGTTGACATCGTGCTATGGCATTGTAGCCATAGCCCATGGTCAGACAGGTTGTGCTTGGATTCATTCCCCTTGCATTCTCCACAATCCCACCTACACTCACTTCAGAGCACGCTCCATCTCCCTGTCCCCCCAGCCACCCGTGCAGGGTTGCAAAGTTGCACCGGTTGCACCATCCACCGCCTGGTGTCCCGCGTACCCGTGCTCCGCCTCAATCATGAAGCCGTTATACTGCCACGAATAAATCTCGACAGCACAAGCCCGCTGAATCAATTTTAATAAGATCGACTTGCGTTATATTTATCTAATGTTTTAATTTATGGTAGACATGCAGAAGAGAGGTTAGCTATGCATCCTGTCATCGGCCGGTGCCCCATTTGTCAGGCCGAGCTGGCCGTTACTCGGCTGCACTGTCGGAGTTGTGGCACGCAGGTGGAGGGCGCCTTTAGCCTGGGGCCGCTGCAGTATCTGAACCAGGACCAGATCCGCTTCGTTGAAGCATTTATCAAGAGCCGGGGCAGCCTGAAGGACGTCGGCGCTGAGTTGAACATGAGCTATCCCACGGTGAATAGCCGGCTCAACGATATTCTGATCGCCCTGGGACACGGCGACCGGGTGAAGGTATCCGAACCGGCCGAGCCAGGACTCTCCTCGGAGCGAAAGCGCGACATCCTGAATCAGGTGCGCGAAGGACAGATTACCGCGGCGCAGGCCGAGGGCCTGCTGCGCGGCAAGAGCGAGGGAAAGGAGGGAGCATGAACGAGACGACGATCGACACCACCATCCAGCAATCTTTTGAGGTGGGAACAGAACCCCGGCTGTCGGTGCGGAACGTGGCGGGGCGAATCGAGGTCCGGGCGGGAGAGCACGGCACGATCGATCTGCACGCTGTCAAACACGGCAGGCCGGAGGCGATGGAAAACACCAGAGTGGAGATGGAACAGCATGGAGACCAACTCAGCGTGGTGACCCAGCCGGTTGATACGGCGTTTGCCGGCGGGCGGCACAGCCTGTGCGCCGTCGACTACACCATCACCGTTCCGACCGGTTGCGAGGTGGAGGTACACGCGGTGAGTGCCGAGGTGCGGGTCAGGGATACCCAGGCGCCGGTCTTGTTGGAGACGGTGAGCGGCGCCATCGAGGTCTTCGGCGTCACCGGAGAGTGCCGGGTAAAGACGGTGAGCGGCTCGGCCACCATCGGGGAGATCGCCGGCGCCCTGCATGGCCAGAGCGTGAGCGGGGATCTGGAGATCAATCGCGCCACCTTGCAGAGTTTCGACCTGCAGACGGTGAGCGGCGATATCATCGTGGACACGCCGCTCTCAACGGGCCAGCGCTACCGCGCGCACACGGTTAGTGGCGATCTTCGCCTCCGAGTGCCGGGTGATACGGGAGCGACGATCTGGTTGAAAACAGTGAGTGGTAGTCTGCGTTCCTCGCTGCCTGCTCAGATTCAGCACGCCGACCGGCGGCACTGGCAGGGGACCATCAACGGTGGCGGCGCTGAAGTCGAGATGGACTCGGTGAGCGGCGATCTGACGATCGACCTGGCCGCCGACGAGCACGGACGACCTGATAGAGAAGGAGATGGACGGTGAGTACAGCAACTGACCATGTGTTTCAGCAGGTGTTTACAGTGGGTGAAAGTCCGCGGCTCACGGTCAATGTGATCGCGGGCGAGATTGTCATTGAGGCCGGCGACGATGCAGTGATCCGGGTGGACGGGACCGGCGCCGAGAGTGCCCGGGGGCGGGTGGAGGTCGAGTGCCGGCAGGATGGCGACGAGGTGTCCCTCCGTTCTCGCGGCGGTCAGAAGGATGCGGAGTATCACATCTCTGTGCCGGTGGGCTGTGCGATTCAGCTCCACACGGTCCAGGCGGATGCGGCCATTAGCGGCACGCGCGCCCCCCTAACCGCCGAAACGGTGTCGGGTGACCTGACGGTCGAGGATGTGGTGGGCGAGTGTCGCCTGCACAGCGTGGGTGGCGATATTACCGCTCACCGGCTGCACGGCGCCCTGGTGCTGCAGACTACCAACGGCGATGTGACGATCCGGGATTCTCGACTGGACCGCTTCAATGTACACAGCACCAACGGTGATTTCGAGATCGAGACCCCGCTCATAGCTGGGGAGCACTACTTTGCCAAGACGGTTAACGGCGACGTGCGGCTCGTGGTGCCGCCCGGCACCGGGCTCCTGGCCCAGCTGCGCACCCTCAACGGCGAGATCCAGTCCGACCTGCCTTGGGAAACGATCAACCGCAGCCGGCGCAACTGGCAGGCGCGTATCAATGGCGGCGGCGCCAACGTTGAGATGGAGTCGACCAATGGTGATCTTCGCATCGTGGCGGGAGCGGAAGGACCAAACGATTCCTCGGAAGAAGGCGTGCCGGATGACGACTACAACTCGATTGCCGCGCTAGAGCATGATCTGCCAGAGAGCATTCGTCCGTCTGACGCCGCCGGCTTCAACCCGGAGCGTAGCGAGCAGCTCAACCAGGAAACGCCGAACCGCCAGCAGCAGAGTATTGATATCCTGGCGGAGTTGGAACATGGCGCCCTTACCGTGGAGGACGCGATGAAGCGGTTGGACGAACTGCACTGAGTCATTCAGTTCCGGACGGACCCTCTCCCTGGCACGATCCTTGCGGTAAGGACAAGTGTTCTATTCGTAAGGAGGCTTCGATGGCTCAGGCAGAGAAAACGCACGACACCGCGACCAATACTGACCAGGACGATGGACGAAGTACCGATCTGCATGACTCGCCGATGATGGCCCATCTCCAGGATAACCTCGAGCATGGCAACGACATCGGTCATTACGGCCGGCTGGTCTTCGCCATGGTTGGACGCCATTTTCTGGATGATGATCAGATGGTGAATCTACTTGCCAAGCAGCCGGATCACAATGCGGACGAGGCGCATGCGCTGCTGATGCAGGTGAAAGGACGCGATTACAACCCGCCGAAGCGAGACAAGATCCTCGCCTGGCAGGCCGAGCAGGACTTTCCGATCATTCCCAATTCAGAGGATCCCGACAGCGGCAACGTCTATCGGGAGCTTCGCTTCCCGGATCACGTCTACGACAACATTGGCGAGTATTACGAAGAGAAGGCCGAGGCGAGCCAGTCGTAGGTGCTCATGTGCTCCTGTCACCCGCCGTGGCGGGCGGCAGGAGCGCGTCCCCCGGCCCTCTATCTGATGGATCCATGGTCTAGTCTTACAGCCCCTGGATTACCCGGCAGATCTCGAGATAGTTGTGGATGATGTCGTCCAGCGCCCCGACATGGCCACTCAGCGCCACCAGGGTAAAGATTCGTTCCGGATCTTGACGCAGGGCGGCAATGGTGCTTTCGAGCGATTGTAGCTGCTCGGCCGAGAGCGACTGGACTGGTAGTTGCTGTAGCCGCTGTATAAGAGCTGTGTGCCGGCGCGATGTCTCTTCCAGGGCATGAATGCGGTTGTGCATGGCGGTATTGGTCGCCTCGCTCTGCTCGAGCGAGTGAACTAACTCCTGGACGTGCGCAGTGAGGTCCTGGGCCCGACGCACCACATCATGATACTGACCAGTGCCGTCGGTTACGGGGCCGGTTTCTCGTTCCATTAGTGGGTAGTGCGGAGTCGACAGCGCGGAGGGCTGCTCCTTCCATTCGGAACCTGGACCGTGTTCAGCCGGTGACCAGGCTGGAGGGGTCGAAGCCTCCTCACGATGCGGCTCTTGCTCTGAATCCGAACCTTGCGTATACATCTCTGCCTGCCCTTTCATAGCTATTGGTCCACGTGAGTATGGACGGCTATCTGTTGCTCAGGATGGTCGATCTGAAAGCTGCCGCGGCACGGGATCCTCGTGGCGATGCGGCTCCTCCTTGGCGATGGTGGCTGCTGGAAGACGTTCTACCGCCCGGGAGCGTGCGGCCGGCGTGCCATCAAGCCGGCGCGGCGCCGGCTCAACCGTGAGATGCACAGTGATATCGCCGCGGCCGATCAATGAGCTGCCGACGTATCTCGCTAGCTCTACCACGGTGCCCAAGCGACCAAGACGGGACCGCCGGACCGGCTGGATCGCCGGCTGCCGGGGGCTGAGGGTGACATTATCCCGTGGGGAGAGTGTAATCACCGTGGGATCGATCGGTACCTGGAGCTTGGTGCGTACCTGAGCGAGAATCTCGCCAACGTCAAAGGGCTGAGGATGGAGGAGGTCGCTCCCCGAGGTGTCCTGCGCGCTCAGGAAAATACCAGGGATGCCGCGGATCGCGCTGTCCTCCTGAAGGCGGGCCAACAGGCGGAGCGCGTCCGTGCTGGGGTGGGTGTTGACGGCGATGACCAGGTCCACCGCCGCCGATGCCACGCACTCCAGCGCCTCGCGACCGCTCAACACCATTACCACGTCGTAGTCGATGGATCGCAACGCTTGATCCAGGAGGCTGCGTATGACGCGATCGTCGACGACGATGAGAACACGAGCGCGATCCTCGCCCGCTGTCATGGCTTCCCGCGTCTTCCATGGACCGCGCGTCCCGGTGCCGATCTTCCCGTTGCCCGGAAGAGTGACCAGCGCCGCGTTGCTCTTGGTAGATGCCCGCATTGCCGTAGCATACCAGCCATGTTGTGGCGCGATACGGTCAATAGCCCCTCCTGTAGAGGGGACCTTTGGTCCGGAAATACCAGGTCGGGGTGCGGTCGCGGGGAGCCCAAGGCGAAGGTGGATGCCACAACCGTATTGTTGCACTACTGGGGACCGGATGGATGGTCCCAACTCGGTAAGCGGAATCGAAGAGGGCAAGAGAGGTACTCTAGAGAGGGCGGGTAGCCGGTGCTGCCAGGAGCGCGTCCCCTGGCGCGCCTCACATGACCCGGACATACGAGAGACAGGAATGAACACCATGAACACGTGGGAGGCCTTTTATGGGCCAAACGCGGGCTATGCGCTCGAACTCTACGAGCGGTATCTGGCGGACCCGGACGCGGTGGATTCGACCACTCGCGCCTTCTTCGAGCAGACCGCTCCACTTGACGGCGGCGCCGCCGCGATTGCCACCCTGGCTCGTCCCGCTGCCGATAGCCAGAACGGTGCTGGAACGCGCGTCTCGTCGAGCAACGGAACTGGGAACGGCGCGCGGACCGAGGCGCTTGAATCGGTCGTGGCGTCGCACCCGGCCAGCCCTTCGCGGGAGATGGTGGCTCGGATTGTGGTGGCTGCCCGATTAGCGCGGAGTATTCGTGAGTACGGTCACCTGGCGGCACTGATTGATCCCCTGGGAGCGGCACGTCCCGGCGACCCAATGCTGAACCCATCCACCCACGGCATCACCGACCACGATCTGGCCGAACTGCCCGCCAGTATTGTGTGGCCGCAGGCCGGCCCCGAGGCCGGCAGCTGTCTTGATGCCATACATCGCTTGCGCGGCATTTACTGTGGCTCGACCGGATATGAATTCGATCATATACAGGATTTCGAGGAACGCACGTGGCTCCACGACGTCGTCGAGCAGGGCGTCTGCGCCACCAGTTGGTCGTCTGAGCAGCGCCGCGCGCTGCTCGCCCGCCTGACGGAGGTGGAGGGCTTCGAGCGCTTCTTACACACTGCCTTTCAGGGGCAGAAGCGTTTTTCAATCGAGGGCAACGATATGTTGGTCCCGATGCTGGACGAGATTATCCGGGACGCCGCCGAGACCGGTACCCGTGAGACCCTGATTGGCATGGCGCATCGCGGCCGGCTCAATGTTATGGCCCATGTTCTGCAGAAACCGTATGCCGCCATTTTCGCCAAGTTTCAAAATGCGACGGCCAAAGAACAACCACCGATTGATCACGCCGCGGCACTCGACCAGCACTGGACCGGCGATGTGAAGTATCACCTGGGAGCGCGACGCACGGTCCATGAGGGCGGGCACAGTGACATGGCCATTACCCTGGCGGACAATCCGAGTCACCTCGAGTTCGTCAACCCGGTCGTGGAGGGCTTTGCGCGCGCCGCGCAGGACAAGCGTGGCGAATCAGGCCCGCCCCGCCAGGATGTCGATGCCGCTCTCCCGATCACCATTCATGGTGACGCAGCCTTCCCCGGTGAGGGGGTGGTCGCGGAAACGTTAAATCTCTCGCGGCTACCGGGCTACACCACCGGTGGCACCATCCGAATCATTGTCAATAATCAGCTTGGCTTTACCACACTGGCGAATGATGGTCGTTCCACACTCTATGCCAGCGACCTTGCCAAGGGCTTCGAGATTCCAATCGTCCACGTGAACGCGGACGATCCCGAGGCATGCATTGCCGCGGTGAAGCTGGCCCATGCCTATCGTCTTCGCTTCAAGCGCGATGTGCTGATCGACCTCGTGGGGTATCGCCGGTGGGGGCACAATGAGGGTGACGAACCGGCCTTTACCCAGCCGCAGCTGTATGCGCGGATTCGGTCTCATCCCACGGCCCGGGCGGTCTACGCCGAACGCTTGATCCAGGAAGGCATTATTTCCGCCGATCAAGCCGCCGCCATGGCGGAGGGGATCCTGGGGCGTATGCGCCAGGCGCGCGACGAAGGATCCCCGCCGCAGCCAGCCTCTCAGGCGCCAGCCGAGCAGGTTCAGCAGCCAGCGGCTCTTGCTACCGGCGTAAGCGCGGAGCAACTGTGCGCCCTGAACGAAGCACTGCTATGGCGCCCAGACGGGTTTGAGGGCAATAAAAAGCTCGAAAGCCTGTTGGGTCGCCGGCGCGACGCGCTCAACAAACCGGACGGCATCGACTGGGCGCTGGCCGAGACGCTGGCGTTTGGATCGATCCTGGCCGATGGCACACCTATCCGCCTGAGTGGTCAGGATACGGAGCGAGGCACCTTCAGTCAGCGCCACCTGGTATTGCACGATCCGGAAACCGGCGCCGAATACGTTCCGCTCCAATCCCTGCCCCAGGCGAGCGCCTCATTCGCGGTGTACAACAGCCCCCTGACCGAATCGGCCACCATCGGCTTCGAGTACGGATACAGCGTCCACGCGCCCGACGCGATGGTGTTGTGGGAAGCGCAGTACGGCGACTTTGCCAATGCCGGCCAGGTATTGATCGATCAGTTCGTGGTGGCGGCTCGCGCCAAATGGCAGCAAGGGCCCGCCCTGGTATTGCTGTTGCCGCACGGCTATGAGGGACAGGGACCGGAGCATTCCAGTGCGCGTCTCGAGCGCTTTCTGCAGCTTGCGGCCGAGGACAACCTGCGCGTGGTCAATTGCACCAGCGCGGCGCAGTACTTCCATCTCCTGCGCTTGCAGGCCGCCACCCTGGCCGGCGATCGACGACCGCTGGTGATCATGACGCCCAAGAGTCTGTTGCGCCACCCGCGCGCGGCATCCAGCCTGGGGGAGCTTACCTCCGGCTCATTCCAGCCGGTGCTCGACGACTCCGACAGCCTGACACGCGCGGACGCCGTCGAACGGCTGGTGTTTTGCAGCGGCAAGGTGGCGATCGACCTTACCACCACGGCGACGACACATCCGGACCCGGTGACCTGGGTGGCTGTGGCTCGGGTCGAACAGCTCTATCCCTTTCCAGAAGGCGAGATCTGCCGGGCTATCGCGGGGTATCCGAATCTCAGCCAAATCATCTGGTTGCAGGAAGAGCCCAGCAATATGGGCGCCTGGTCGTACATGGAGCCGCGCCTCCAGCATCTGCTGCCGGTCGGTGTCACGCTCGGTTACCTGGGGCGACCGGCACGGGCCAGTACGGCAGAGGGTTCGCCCAGCGTGCATGCCCGAGAACAGGCTCGTATTCTGGAAGCCGCCTTCGGCGGCGAACGCCGGTCCAAGATTGAAACGCGTGGAGTTCATGATGCCAGTTGAAATCACGGTGCCGCAGCTCGGTGAGTCGATTGTCGAGGCCACGGTGGGCCGATGGCTCAAAAGCGAGGGAGACACGGTGGCCGTGGGTGAGTCAGTGGTCGAACTGGAAACCGATAAGGTGAACATGGATGTGGCTGCTACCGCTGGCGGCGTGCTCCAGTCAATCTTGCAGCCCGAAGGTGAGACGGTGAACGTGGGCGATGCTCTGGCCGTGGTCGACGAGAGCGCCGCTAGCGCCGGCGCGCCCGCCGTGAACAGCAGTACGGCGGCCCAGAACACCAGCCAGCCGGCGCGGATATCCGATAGCAATGCGGCCGTCGAGCAGGAGCCCGAACACGCTCCCCGGCAGCCACATTTTACCGCGCCACCCGGCACACTCGCCTCGCCCACCATGCAGGAAGAGGATGCCGAAGCGACGCGGGCCACGCCGGTCGCCCGGCGTATGGCGGCGGAGCATGCGGTCGAGCTGGCGAGCGTCCGCGGCACCGGCCCCAGCGGTCGCGTCACCCGCGAGGATGTGGCGGCATATGTGACGAGCCGGCAGACACCCACCGTGTCGGCCCCGGTTGCAGCCGCGCCGCCAGCGAGCGGTGGCGAACGCCGTGAGGAGCGCGTCCGCATGTCGCGCCGGCGGCAGACCATCGCGCAGCGGTTAGTCGAGGCACAGCACAACGCGGCCATGCTGACCACCTTTAACGAGGTCGACATGACCGCCATCATGGACCTGCGCAAGCGGCGCCGCGACTCCTTTAAGGAGCGGTACGGTATTGGTCTGGGCTTCATGTCCTTCTTTACGCGAGCCGTGATTAGTGCGTTGAAGGCGTACCCTCGGCTGAACGCGGAGATTCAGGGGACCGACATGATCCTCAAGCAGTATTACGACATCGGGATAGCGGTCGGCGCCGAGGAGGGGCTGGTGGTGCCTGTGGTGCGAGACGCCGATACGCTGAGCTTCGCCGAGATCGAGCAGCAAATCGCCACCCTGGCCGGCAAGGCGCGGAAGGGAACGCTGAACTTGGCCGAGCTGCAGGGTGGCACCTTCACCATCACCAACGGTGGGGTGTTCGGCTCGCTCCTCTCCACGCCGATCCTGAACACGCCGCAGGTCGGTATCCTCGGCATGCATAAGATCCAGGAGCGTCCGATCGCGGTCAACGGTCAGGTTCTGATCCGTCCCATGATGTATCTGGCCATGTCCTACGACCACCGCATCGTGGACGGCAGCGAAGCCGTGCGCTTCCTGGTGCATACCAAAGAGATGCTGGAAGACCCGGTCTCCCTGCTGCTGGAGAGCTGATATCTGATTAGGCGACGCGGGCAGCGACCTCCGCCTGCAGCGCGGTCGCCTTGCGCCATCCTTCCTGCTTGAAGAGAAAGTGGAGCGCCTCGACCTGAGCTTGCACATGGAATCCGCACATAATTTCGACGATTCGAATCTCGCCCGTCTGTTCGTTGCGTATCGGTATCGCGAATGTTTGCACTGTGGCTCCCCTGAACACGTTTTGTTGGTTCGCCTATCCCTGCTAGGAGCACAGTAGCATGCGGCGCGAGAAGAGTCAATACTTTTGTTGCAGCAATTGCAGCATACTTTTGCTGCAACAGGTTAGGTCAGCCGCTCAAGATCGGTGTACGCACCTGAGCTCACACAGGACGGAATGGGTGGTGAGAAAATTAGAGGTTCAGTGGGATCCTCTTGAAAATGGTTGTACTACCGCGATCCGTGTTGTACAGTGGTGTTTATATAAGGAGGCTTCGCGTGGCGGCAGGAGAGGATAGGCGTAGTGCCCAGCCGAGAAGCGCTCCGGCCTGGAGGCCGCCAATTGAAGCGGAGGGCGAGTTGCGAGAGAAGAACCAACTGACGCTTCCCAAGACCATTGTGCAAGCGCTGAATCTGCGCCCGGGAGATCGCTTGGTGCTTCGGGTACAGGATGATGATGGGACGGGGCGTATCGTGATGTACCCGCTTCGTGCGAGTTATGCCGGCGCCTTGCAGGGCCTCTATGGCACGCCTGACGAGACGGCTGCATATATCCGCGCTGAACAAGATGCCTGGGGGGAGTGAAGAAGGCCTCTTTAGAGAGCGCGATCCCCATCCCTCATGCCAGCGCCCAAAGGCGTCTCCGATTTTCGGTCCTTGCAACGCATCAAGCGTGCGGTTCCGCGGGAGGGACAGTCCTCCGCGCCTCCCGCTCTTCTCGGATGATCTCTGTACAAAGCTCGACACAGCTATCGCAGATGTACACGCCGCCCGGACCTCCAATAAGCTGCTCGACTTGTTTTTGTTCCTGCCACAAAAAGAACAGTGGTACGCGGTGGAGCCTGTCAGCACAGTGCCCATAGTCGACGACAACGGTGGGCGCTCTGCCGACGATGTCGAACCTGCCGGACGGCAGGGAGGCCGACGCGATTCCGGCGGCAGCTTGAGCCGGATCGAAGCCGGCCGAGATGGCGGCAATCCATGCCGCCAGAGCATTCTCAGCAAAGTGGTCCCCGGGCGCTGGCGTCGTGAGAGAGATGCGCGAAAACCTGTGATCCTGTGACTCGACCGCCAACTGGGTCCGCTCCCAGCTCATTTCTTCAATGCCGGCCGAAACCGAGGCGGGAGCAAACGACTCACGTCCGGTCAGAGGATATCCGCGCCGTACGATATCCGCGCGAGCGTTCTCCATGAGCTGAGCGGCACGTTCATCGGTCGCGGTGAACACCGCGATGCCACCGGGTCGCAGCGCATCGAAGAGGCGCGCTTTGGCCTTGAGGTAGGCGCTCTGGCTGCCATGGTCGTCATGGTGCTCGTGCGTGACGTTGGTAAGCACGGCAACATCGCACAACCAGCGATCGGCAAACCCCCACTCCAGGGCACGGCTCGTGACCTCCGTGACCAGTGCCGCTGCCCCGGCCCCTTCGATGCTCGCATCAAACCGGAGGAACCCCGTCATCGTCTTCTCGACCTGCGCCGGGCGCCCATGAAATAGGTTTCCGCCGCTCCATATGCATGCGGCGGTGGTATCGTCGCCGTCAATCGCGGCGGCAGTCCACAGTGCGGTGGTCGACTTGCCGTTCGACCCGCTGATTGCGATTCGCTTCATTGCTTCCCCTACCTCCCGATAGTATGGCGATTCTGGCTCCTTCACTTGCACCCCAGCAGATATCCTTGGCTGTGACAACTCTACGCCTTCTCTACGCCAATCGCTGGGCGCGATATGCGCTTACCCTGGCCCTCTTGTTCCTGGTGGTCGCCAAGGTCAACCCGCAGCGTTTGCTGGCCTCACTGCAGTCCGCGCGAGCAGAGTATGTAGCACTGGCCCTGCTCTTGACTGCTCCGTTTCTGTATCTGAAGGCCCTGCGCTGGCACCTCTTGCTGCGAGCCGGCGCCATTCAGGCGTCCTTCCTCGAAAGCACGGTCTCGCTCATTGGAGGCATGGGGCTGGGGCTGGTGACGCCGGCCCGAATTGGCGAGTTGATCCGCGCCGCCTATCTGCGCGATCCCAGAAAACTCAAAATCGGTGGCCTGGTGGTGATCGATAAGGGGTTGGATGTGCTAGTCCTGGCGGCGCTATCGGTCCCGGGCGCGTGGCGCTTATTGGGCCCGTTAGCTGGCGCGGCTTTCCTGGTGGTGACGATCGTTGGGCTGTTTCTGGTCTACTCGCCCGGCAGGCTCCTGGTCTGGCTCCCGGCTCTGTCGTTTCGGTTTCCACCGCGGGCCAAGCTGGAGCGCGTGTGGAGTAGTCTCGAATCGCTCTCCACCCGTGCAACCACGACCTACCTGGTGCTGACGGCGCTTTCCTTTGTCGTGGTTCTGCTGCAGTTTGGGCTGATCCTGTTGAGCTGGCGCAGTTGGTCGTTTAGCGTGGTGGCGCTGACCTTTCCACTGGTGATACTGACCAATGTGCTGCCGCTCACCATCGGCGGACTCGGAATCCGGGAGGCTGCAGCCGTGGTGCTGCTGGGGCACTACGGGGTTCCGCCGGCTCACGCCGCGCTGGCGGCTTTCCTCATGTTCGTGATGAACACCGCCCTGCCCGGCATGGTCGGCGCCCTGCTGCTGCCACCGGCGGCGCTCCCTGCCGCCGGGACCGCTCCCAGCGCTGAGCACCGGTGAGCGCGGCACTCGCCCTGCCGGTGTGGACCCCGAGCGGACAAACTGCGCAGTCCAGCCGCGTCAACGAGTGGGGACCCTGGTTCTGCCTGGGGCTGATGGTGATTGGGTTCGCCGTCGTGCTGGCATGGCTCAGCGTGGCTCGACACCTGGCGTACCAATCGCACGCCTTCGATTTGGGCAACATGGACCAGGCGGCCTGGAACACGCTACACGGCAATCTGCTGCACTTCTCCGATATGGCTGTGGGGCGGCGGGTGTTGACCTCGCGGTTCGCTATTCACGTCGAGCCGATGCTGATCGTTCTCTCCGCCCTCTACCTGGTGCACAGCGGTCCGGAAACCTTGCTGGTGGCGCAGGCGGTGATCGTCAGCGTCGGCGCGGTTCCTGCATATCTGCTGGCTCGCCGGGCACTGGGCCGGGCCTGGCTGGCCCTGGTGTTCCCAGCGGCCTATCTGCTGCACCCGAGTCTGCAGAATGCTGTGTTGGACGACTTCCATCCCGTGGTGTTAAGCGCGTGCTTCCTCCTCTGGGCGCTCTACTTTGCGTATTGCCGATGGATGCCGGGATACGCGGTAGCGGCCGGCCTGGCCATGTCCACCAAAGAGGAAATTGGTCTCCTGGTCGCGGGCATCGGCCTGTGGCTACTGCTGCGAGGGCGAACGTATGCGGGCTGGATGAGCATTATCTGTGGATTGGGGTGGTTCGGATTCAGCATCCTGGTACTGATACCGTCCTTCAATCCGGCGGGACACTCCCCCTACCTGAGCCGCTATGCCTATCTTGGACACGGGGTGGACGGAGTGGTACTGGCGGCGCTGCACCACCCTGGCGTCATTATTCATGTGCTGACTTCGGAAAGCCGGGTGGCCTATCTGGGATATCTCATGCATCCCCTCGGGTTTGTGTCTCTGCTGGGCCTTCCGATCATGCTGCTGGTCGCGCCCTCCTTGCTCATCAATATGCTGAGCGCGGACCCGCGGATGTACAGCGGTTTCTACCAATACTCCGCCGAGATTGTGCCCTTCGTCGTTGCCTCGGCAGCACTTGGCGCCGGGTTCGTGTCTCGCTGCTTCGCGCGATTAGCCGGCCCAACCAGTCGTTGGCTGCCGGCGCTGCTTTGCACCCTGGTTCTGGTGGCGGCCGGCTTCGACAGCCGCCGCTACGGCTTCTCTCCATTGGCCGCCGGATACGGGGCGCCGAGCGCGGCTGCGCATCAAGCCCTTGAGAATCGTCTGCTTCGTTCGATCCCGCCGCGCGCTGTGGTGGCGGCCGCCGATGAGATCGAGCCGCATCTCTCCGATCGCCCGTGGATCTATCTCCTGCCCACCATCCATCCGCGCAATGCTCCCGCCGCTCGGTATCTCGCGCTCGACGCCTCGATTCCATCCTTACCGGTCACGCCCCAGGTCCTGCACGCCAAGCTGGTGGCGGCACTGCATTCGGGGTACGGCATCGTCCAGGCACAGGACGGCGTGCTGGTGGCAGAGCGGGGCAGCACTCGGCGCCAGTTCCCCGCCGACTTTTATGGCTTCGCCTTTCGGCACGACGGCACGATGACTCGGACGGCGGTCCACTGGGCTGCTCTGTCGCTGGTGGGCTTCGTGGTTCACCCTCGCGGTGGCTCGCTCAACCGCTCGCGGCCGGCCGTTGGCCTGGAGACCTACTGGCGGGTGGCCCGGGGCCTGTCTTCCAGCGCGGCAATTCGATTTTTGTTCAGTCCGGCGTACCGAGGAACTCACCCCGGTTTCTCCTCGCGGTGGCTGGTCTCGACGGACAGCCCCACCTGGGATTGGTTGCCACTCCGCGCCTGGCCGGCCGGGCGAACCATTCGCGCCGAGTCGTTACCCTTCTCTCCGTCCCTGGCATCGGCCGGATACGTTGACGTGGCCGTGGACGTTGTGGGGCTCGGCCAGGCCCGACAGTCCGGGCGGGGATCGACTGTGCGCGGGATGCCAAGCGCCGTCCGGATCGCCACCATTGGGATCGAGCCGTGAGAGAGCCGAATGACCTGCGATAATTCCGGCGAGATGATAGACGGATATAGGCGGTGTCGCTCATGAGGGCTGAAGCGATCGACTGGTTCGCGCCCCTGGAGCGCCTCGGTGATCGCTTATCGGGCGAATTGGAGCCGGCGCTGTTGAGCGTGTTGGTGCTCATCATCACCTTCCTGGTCTCGCGGATGATGGCCGTTCGCCTGCGACGCGGGCTGGAACGCAGCGGATTCCAGGTAAACGTGGCCATTTTGCTGGGGCGGGGGGGCTGGATCGCGGCCTGGGTGGTCGGCGTCATATACGTACTCCACCTCTTTGGCGTGGGGCCGGCGCCTCTGGCCACCTTTATTGGCGTCACCGGTCTGGCCGCCAGTCTTTCGCTTCAAGCGGTTCTACAAAATCTGGTGGCAGGCGTTTACCTTCTCGCTGAGAAACCGTTTGCCATTGGCGATCTGATCAGCGTGGTAGGACCAAACGGATTGAATCATGAGGGGACGGTGCTGGATATTGAGATGCGAACCACGCATCTCCGCAGCCGGGACAACGAATTGATCCTGGTGCCAAACGCGGCGATTTTTAACGGTGTGGTCACCAACCGGACTGCGGTGGGCGGCCACGTGACGCATCTGTCGGTCACGTTTCCTCGCGCCACGGACCCCGCGGCGGTACGCGAAGAGGCTATCCCGCTACTCCAATCCGTTCCGTCAGTCTTGTCCAGCCCGGGGCCAGAGTTGCGCGTGGACACTGTTGCAGTGGACACCTGGACCGCCTCGCTCTCCTTCTGGGCGGATACCTGGGAGGCCACCTCCCAGGCAATCTGGACCTTCGGGCACGCCTTCCCGGACGCCACCATCAATGCGCCGGCTGCGGTGGCGTGACGGTGGCGCGACGGGTGGGTGTTTTCGGAGGGACTTTCGATCCGATCCATATCGGCCATCTTGCTGCCGCCCAGGACGCAGCTAAGACGCTCCATCTCGACCGCGTCTTTTTCGTGCCCAATGGCAGGCCGCCGCACAAACAGAGCGTGGCAGTGAGCGAGGTGGCCGACCGCGTGGCCATGGTGAGGAGAGCCATCGAGGACAATCCGCTCTTTGCGCTGTCGCTGATCGAGGTCGAGCGTCCCGGTATGTCGTATCTGATAGACACGCTGCGCCAATTTCGAAAAGAGTTGCAAAGCGACACGGAAATCTATTGCTTGGTGGGCTGCGACGCGCTGCGCGATCTGCATAGCTGGCATCTGCCAGAGAGGCTGCTGGCTGAATTTCAACTGGTGGTGCTGGATCGCCCATCCACCCACCCCATCGACTGGGCGTCCATCGAGCGGCATTTTCCCGATATTCGTCGCCAGATTCAGATGGTGCATGTGGTGCAATTGCAGATCAGTTCGGAGGAGATTCGCGCCCGCGTGGCAGAAGCTCGCTCCATTCGGTACTACGTGCCGGACTCGGTGTACTCCTACATCCAACAGCGTGGTCTGTATCGATCGGAGAGATGAATCAGCGTTCCAGCCGCAGAAGGTAGGCGATTCGTTCCAGAAAGCGCACGGCGTCGAGTGGATGACGTGCCCCGATGTGATCGGCGATCCGCGTCGCAATCTCGTCGCCGAGCCGGAGGCGGGCTGCGTCTTGCAGGGTAGGCGCTCGCTCTAGGAAGCTGTCGATCAGCTGGCTGTGCCGTGGTGTCAGTGCCCGGAGATCCCAGGTGAGCTCTTCCGGGTCCACCGCTCCCAGGGCAGCGGGCGCCGCGAGCTCGGGACGTCGCGGCGGCGAGACCGGTCCCATATCGCTCAACCGTACCGCCGGCCGCTCACGCACCACGACCGTCCCCGCGGCGTAGTCGCCCAGCCTTCTCGCCTGTGGACTGAAAAACATGGTAATCAGGCCTACACCGTAAAAGCCGGGTAGCAGATCGGCAAAGCGAACCAGGTTACGTATGACGGCGTCCACCACGGTGATTGGATAGCCGGAGGTCTTCAGCACCCGTATCTTGAGCGTTCTCTTGCCCGGCGTCTGGCCCTGCCAGATAGTCTCAAAGACGATAAAGTAGCCCCAGATGAGCAGGAAACCGCCAGTCAGGATTAGGATCACGGCTACGTCCTGTGCCAGGTTACCGTTCGACGCCAGGAGCACTCCCGCGATGAGAAGGGCCGTACCCCAACACGCGATAAAGAATAGGTCGATCAGCTGCGCCAGGCAGCGAGTGGCGATGCCCGCAACGTCGTAGGCGATGGCCACCGCCTCAGGGGTGTTCACCCGGTAGTCCTGCGCCATACAGCGTCTCCTCTGCCATGCTCAGCACATTGGTCCATGTAGTCGATCAGTGACTCGTACAATTGTGAACGACGGAGGCACAGCCATGCAGCGCGACCAATTTATGAGCAGCCGGCGCGAGCGCTGGGAGCGGTTGGACGCCTTGACTCGTCGGGCCTCCCACAGTGGGCTGGGCAAAATGCAGGGCGCCGAGCTACTCGAGATTGGCCGTCTGTATCGCAACGCCACCTCCGATCTGGCCCTCGCTCGCCGAGATTTCCCGGACGACCGCGTCACGCTTTATCTGAATGGACTGGTCGGCCGAGCGCATCCAATGGTGTATCAAGATCGCCCACTGAGTCCTGTACAGGCCGGTCGTTTCCTGCGCTACGGCTTCCCTGCCGCGTATCGAGCGGCGGCGCCCTACACCCTCGCGGCGTTTAGCGTCTTTTTGTTCGCCGCCGTGGTGGCGGCCGTGCTGGTTGCGGCCCGGCCCTCGATGGCGGATGTGCTGATGCCAGGGCAGGCAGAGCAGTTGCGCAGTGTGATGGTACATCATCATCTGTGGGTGAAGAGCGCCACTGAGAATCACTCGGTGGCCGCTAATTTCATCATGCTCAACAACATCCAGGTGGCGTTTTTTGCCTTTGCCGGCGGGATGTTGCTGGGAGTAGGAACCATCTACGTGATGGTGCAGAACGGCATCATGCTGGGGGCAGTGGGAGCGATGGTCGCGCAGTATGGGTTGAGCCGGCCATTCTGGTCGTTTGTGCTGCCGCATGGCATGATCGAACTGTCGGTGATTTTCATGTCGGGCGGGGCCGGGCTGATGCTGGGGGATGCCATACTGCGCCCCGGTTTGCAACGCCGCCAGGACGCGCTGGCCATGACCGGACGCCGGGCGGTAGCCGTCATCGTTGGCGCCGTTCCCCTGCTGATTATCGCCGGCTCCATCGAAGGCTTTTTCTCACCGTCGGATGCGCCCGATCCCCTGAAATGGCTCGTATCGCTCGCGACGGGCGCGCTGCTCTACGGGTATCTCCTGTTCTCGCGACCCCAGCTTCGAGTCGTGCCGTACCGGTTCGATGCTGATGAGCGGACAGCTGGGCAGAAGTGAGGTGCGCAGCATAGGTGGGAGTCGTCCGCATCGGGTGATCCGGCATGGCACAGGCGGCAGGGCGATCATGTCTCCAGTACGGTGTGTTAGGTGTTGGAATATCGCGGACGAAATGCAGCCGGATCGTGGACACTCCCAGCGGCAGGCCGCAGCCCGGCACAAGGAACCGGGCTACAGACGCTATCGCGGACAGTGGGGGCGCACCAGATGCTATGAACGAATACACGGTGCACCGTCCCCTACGCGATCATTGTGGCTGTGGTGCGGACGGTGCAGACATCAGATAGTGCACGCTCGACATATCAGGTGAACACTGACCAGCGCTTGAACACTACTGTCCCTACAGCTGGCCGCGTGTCTTGACCTGGAGATACCGATTGAGTAGCGAGAGCGAGAGCTGGTCGGCCGGGACATCCAGCGTCAATACACCGCTCTGTCGTAAGCGAAGAAGAATTTCTTCCCGATCGGAGAGCAGCGCCTGCGCCACGCCGCGTTCGTACACGCTTTGAGAATCCACCACCGAGGCGGAGGCCAGGTGCTCGATAGCGGGGTCGCGCAGGGTGACGGTCAACGGCAAATGACGCCTCGCAAGGACGGATAAACTGCCGACCAGAGGCCGCGCGGCGTCCGGTTCCACAATGTCGGTGAACAACACCACCAGAGAGCGGCGTGATGCGCGCGAGGCCAGATAGCCAAGTGCCACGGCGTAATCAGCCTCGATTGCTTCCGGCTTCAGATCGTGCAGCGCCTCCAGAATGGCGAGATACTGCCGTTTTCCGGAGCGGGGTGGAAGAAATCGGATGACCCGGTCGGTGAACGCCAGCAACCCCACCCGGTCGCCGTACTTTTGTGAAACGTAAGCCAGCAGCAACGCGGCGTTCAAGCTGTAATCGAGGCGGCTGAGCGCTTTCGCCTCCACCAACTCCGGCTGGTCTACCGGCCGGCCCCCGAGAGGCTCTTCACCGTTCAGGTCGCTCACCAGCGGCAGGCGAGTCGACATCAGGCGACCGGCGTCGAGCGCGACGATCACGTTCTGGCTTTGTTCCGTTCGATAGTCAACCACCACCGGGCTGTGCCGGCGCGCGGTGGCCTTCCAATTAATCCGCCGGTACTCGTCGTCAGGCGCGTAGTCGCGCAGCCGATCAAATTCGGTTCCGGCGCCCCACCGACGCGATCTCCGCAGGCCAATTTCCTGCTGCAACCCCTGCCGCACCAGGCCTTCGTAGCGACGAATCGCGCTCACGTTGGGATACACGCTCACCGGGTCCTCGAAGTGCAGGGTGCGCTGGCGCCAGGCCAGGCGTAGTGGCCCCAGGTATCGCACCGTGAGCGGGCCGAATTGGTACTCTCCGCGCTGTATGGGGAACACGCGGTAGGTCAATTGCCAGGTGGCCCCGGCCCGGCACGAGCCGTCGCCGGCCTCCTGCCGGGCTTGAAGCAGAGACGGCACAGAGTCGCGTACCTGAAAGGTCACAGTCCGACCGGCATGGTTGTGGAGGTCGAGCGAGACCTCGTTCCAGGCGCCAAGAGAGAGTTTCGGCTGGTGCTGCCGGGACCAGGTCAGGCCGCCAGCACCCGGTGCGAACCAGGAATCGATCGCGGCCATTAGCGCGACGCCCGCCAGCCACAGCACCGCAATCAAAAGCGCCGTGGAATGCGACCCAGAGATGCCGGCGATCGGCACGCCGATCAGTCCCAGCAGGAGAAGTCGCCAGGTCGGAATGACCATCGCGTTCAGCGCGGTACGGGAATGCGAGCGAGCAGCCGGCTAATGATGCTATCGGTGGTGAGACCTTCGATTTCCGCGCTCGACTCAAGAATTAAGCGGTGGCGGAGCACCGGCCCGGCCAGGCTCTTGATATCGTCGGGAGTGACGAAGGATCGGCCGCGTAGAGCGGCCAGCGTTTTAGCGCTGAGCAGCAGGCTGATGGAGGCACGGGGACTGGCCCCCAGCAGCAGGTCAGGCGTGTTGCGCGTTGCGTCCACGATGGCTAGGATGTAGGTCATGATTCCCTGGTCGACGGTGACGCCCGCGATCTCAGCCATGGCGGCTCGCAGCTCTTCCGGCCCGGCCACGGGGGTCAGATCGACCGCCTCCAGCTCTCGCGCATCGAAGCCACGGTGATAGTTGTGCAAAACCTGCAGCTCCGCCTCGTTGCCGGGATAGGTGACCAGGACCTTGAACAGGAAACGGTCGAGTTGCGCTTCGGGAAGCGGATAGGTGCCCTCGTATTCGATCGGGTTCTGGGTCGCAATCACCAAGAAAGGGAATGGTAAGGCGTAGCGCTCCCCCTCGAGCGACACCTGCCGTTCTTCCATGGCCTCGAGTAACGCAGATTGTGTTTTGGCCGGTGCCCGATTGATCTCATCGGCCAGCAGGATCTGAGTAAATACCGGCCCTTGCTTGAGAAAAAAGTGCCCGGCCGCCAGATCGAACACGCTGGTACCGACAATGTCCGACGGCATCAGGTCGGGGGTGAATTGGATGCGGCGGAATTGAGCGTCTACCAGCCGAGCCACGATTTTCGCCATCAGCGTTTTAGCGGTCCCCGGGACACCTTCCAGCAAGACGTGACCGCCGCTAAACAGGGCCACACAGAGCATCTCGAATGCCGCGTCCTGACCCACCAGGATGCGCGTTGCCTGGGCCTTCAGCTGTTCGTACAGTTTCGCGGCGGTCGCCGGCGCCACCGCGTCTGGCTCAGTCACGGGCATTCCTCCATTGCTCTTCACACTCGATGATACGAGCGGCCCGCTCGATCAACTGCTGTTCCGATAGGGAAGGTGGCGGTTGCAGCAGACGATCGACCTCGGCGTCACGCTCAACTCGAATGGCGGGTGTTACCGTGTCATCGACCGAGCGACGCTGCATGGTGCGGCGCAGCATTTGTTGGTACTGCACCAAAATGTCACCTCGTTTGCCTGCCCGTCGCATCAATCCGGCCATCGACACCACATACTCGCTAGCCGGACGCCAGTCAGCGCGTAGCGGGACGACCGCAGGCCCGAGGCGCATACCCGAAAGCCAGCGATACAGTAGTGCGAGCGTCAGAGCGAGCAGCACCGCGACCCCCCAGGCGGAGTCGGCAAGCCAGTTGAACGCCGCGCCGCCCCCGGCCGGCGGGGCGGTGAACTCATCGAAGACCACCGTCCTGCCCACCGGGCCGACCATGTTTAGCAGAAGCTTACGGTTGTCCTCGCGCCCAATGTGGGCGTTATCCAGCAGATCTGGCGCCGCCACAACCCAGAAACGACCAGCGCCGCGCGGCACGGCCATCACTACTGCTCCGCCGGCCGACACCGCGCCGACTGCCACCGGCGGAAGGCCGGTCGCGACCGCGGCTGCCTCGCCGGCCAGGTGAGAGACGGGTGGCGAGTGGAACAACGGTTGAACAACTTCGACAGGTTCCGGCAGCGTGGAAACAACACGGATGCCGAGCCGCCTGAACGGTACGCTTCCGTAGCTGCCGTCGGTCGCCAGTACCGCCTGCCCACCGGCTGAAACCCAACGCTCGATGGCAGCAGCTTGATCGTCCGGCACATCGGTGTAGGGAGCAAGAACCAGCAGAGTAGCTCGCGCCGGAGCCATGGAACCCAGCCCCAGCCCTCGGTCACTGCTCCGCACCACGTGATAGCCGATACTGCCCAGCCACGAGTACAGAGCGAGAGTGCCGTCCGGCCTGGCACTGCTGGAAGAGCCTGGAAGGTCGGTGGCGGGTGTTGTTTCCAGGAGTGCGATCACGCCGACGATGGCCAGACCGAGCAGGAGCGCAACGACCGGTAGGAAGCGTTGCAGGCTCACCTTCATGCCGCGCTCGCCGGCTCGAGACCGTCCAACGCTTGCCGTGCCAGCGCATTGCACCGTTGATAGTCGCCCGGGCCAAAGGGAAGATGGCCGTACCAGGCGCGGTCGAACTCCACTACCAATTGCCGGAGTGGTTGCTCGATTGTCTTCGGCGCGGACTTCGCGGCGCGCATTGCTGCCACATACTCATGGTTGGTGAGCCCTGGTTGCAGGGTCAGTGCTCCGCGCCGTTGCAACTCGAGCATGGTCGCGATAAACAGATAGCGCAGGGCCGCTCGGTGCTCGCCGGAGGTAACCAGATCGTCGGCGCGCCGACGAGCCGCCTGCTCGTTCAGGCCCTGGTCGGTTGCACCCGGCGGTGGAAGGTCCACCACCATCCGGCGAAGAGAGCCACGGGCTGCCAGCACGGCAACCGCTCCCACCAGCAACAGAAACAGCGCGCCAACGAGCAGCTTGACCAGAGGATTCGCTGACGGGCTGTCGCGCGACGACAGGCGGTCGAGCAAGGTTTGTAGCTGGCTGCCCAACCAATTCAGCGCACAGTCGAGATTCTGACATTGCTCGTGAAACTTTGGGTCTCGCAACACGGTGTCGAGGGACCGAAGTAGACCAGGCGAGGCGGCGCTCGGCGGTCCTCGCAAGATCAGATCGAGAGCATCCACCTGGTGAGCCACCCGCCGGTTGATGCTCTGACTGTGCGGCGAGAGCTGCGAGGCCAGCGCCGCTGTGTTGGTGGCAAGCACAGCGCCATCCGCCAGTCGGACGCGATCGAGCAGGCGCAGATGTTCCTGAATCGAACGGACGGCGCCGGTGCTAACCGTGGGCGCCCCCACTAGCGCATCGACTTGCAGCCGGATCCGGTGCACTTCCTGAATGTACTGAGCAACGGAGAGGGTGGAAGCGAAGGCTGTTGGCGTCGGATGGGGCGATAGAAGAAGTGAGAATCCGAGGAGAAGACTGAACGCGCGCGATTTCACGCGAGCCCGGGGCTTTCCATGGTCGAGACCTGGCGCTCGAGGTCGAATCCTTCTTTACGAATCCGGAGGTCATAGTAGAGCAACGTCTGACCACCTGCCCTGATTGGCTCGATCAGAATGCCGGCAATTGCGCCAATCGCTCCGCCCAGTGCGGCTCCCTCCCTCCCACCGGTGAAGGTCAGTGCCGCGCCGGCCACCCCGCCGAGAATGCCCCTGGTAATGGCCACGATGAGGGACAGCAGCAGCAGGTAGCCGAGGACGCGCCAGGTCGATCCGTACACCAGGGTCCAACTTCGACGAAACGCTTGAAAGACGCGGGTCCGTTCGAGAACCAGGACCTGCGGGACAAACGCGAACCGGATGAAGGCGATGACCAGCGCCACCACGGCTGCTATGGAGGCAACCACGGCGAAGAGCGCACCCAGTGCCGGAGCAATCTGCACCAGCAATACCGTGATGCCGCCAATTATCAGCGTCAGGACAAGCACCGCGGCAATTTCCAGAAAGGTGTACGCCACCAGACGGGCTATCACGCTCCAACCGATGGATCGATAGACCTGCTCCAGGCTGGCAGGCTCGCCCAGGTAGCGACGAGAAATAGCCCGCGCCAGGGCCGCGGTGATGAAAAACGATACGACCAGAGTCGCGACCGACGACACTCCTGTGACCACGATGGCGTCCGGGTGGAACGTTGGTGTAGAACTAGTGCCGTCTACGCTGTGATACACGGTGAACATCTGGGGGTTCGAGTTGAGGCGCAGGAGGAAGACGATCACGGCCACCGGTACCTGCAATACCGCTACCACGCCGATAAAGAGCGCCAGGTTCCGACGATACAGAGCAAACATGGTGTCGAGGAGCCCGGTGACGTCCATGGGCTTGAGCTGTGGCATCGATGACTGCACTGCTACCTCCTGCCATTGGTGCTCAGCCTCATGGTAAGCGTGTACCACGCCTCAGGTACAGAACGGGCCCGGTGGTGATGCTTTACAAAGACTCTGTCAGCCCGTATTACTCTGTCAGACGCCGTCCCTCCTTAACCCTTGGCGTAGCCGGTCAACTCTGTATAGCTCAGACCACCGATGGTTCGTCCCCCATACGATCCCTTGATCGTGCCGCTGCCCTCCCAGTAGCTGCCGCGCGCCTGTGAGGGCACCGCCAGCTCCTGGTCGCGCACCGTTGGCGTCACATGCAGGGTAGCCCGCAGCGACGGGATGCGCACGATCCAACCGGATGGGTAGATGCCACGAGTATGCGGGCTGCGCCAGGTACCGGTTGACGTGATTGTGGCGCGATAGACAGTATCGGTACGTCCATTCGGCAGCAAGACACTGGCCGCCTTTACCCGCTGGCTGGTACTGCGGAAATCGAAGATGCTCAGTTGAATGCCATTGTTGAGCTGCAGCGCCATCCAGGTCCACCCGTGGACCGCCGCCCACGACCAGTTGCCCCACTGATGATCGAGCCAGGACACGCCGGACACAAAGTATGACCGGCCGCCCACGCTGAGAGTTCCGTGGGTCGCGAGATCGGTCAGGGAGTAGTAATAGGTGTACCCATTGCCGAACGGAATATATCCCCGGCCTCCCACATACATAGCTGGACGCCGAGAGGACAGGTTCATGCTCAGGGCGCCCTGCTTGAAGCCAGCCTTCAGGGTCATGTTGGACAGCGCGCCACTCAGCGCGGCACTGCCCACGTGGACCTGGAGATCGTGGGATGAGAGGGACGCGGACTGTGGGAAGTAGTAGGTGACCTGTTGATGAAAGCGCTGGGCACGCTCATCGGTGATCGCGATGTCGGTACGATAGATCGTAACTGGAAACGAAAATCCGGGCGGTCGAATGTGCAGAAACTTGAAGATGGTCGTTTCGTAGCCAAAGGTGCGACTGCCGCTGTGCACGTGGCCCACGATGTACCACCACTCGTTGGAGGCTGAGGGATGGCTGCTTTGATCGCCTGGCAGATGGACCAGTGGAGGCAAGGAAGCGATCGTGGCCCGGCGAGGCTGCGACGCGGCCGCGGACCCGCATGCCGCGAGGAGAGGAACGAGCAGAATGGCGAGCAGCATCCGGGCGAGCGTGCGATGTGCTGCGCGTGAGCGAGACTTCAAGAGTGACACAGCGGGTGTACCTTTCACTTGGGAGCAATCTGGGAGATCGGGAGAAAAACCTTCGGGCCGCTGTCGTGGCGCTGAAACAACAGCTTGAGGTCGAGGCTGTTTCCTCCTGGTACGAGACGGAGCCGGTCGGCATCATCGATCAGCCGGGCTTCCTGAACCTTGCTCTGGTGGCGACTACCAGCCTGGACCCGCCGGAGCTTCTCAAGCTGGTGAAGCGCATTGAGGAGCAGATTGGACGGAGGTCCACCTACCGGTGGGGACCGCGACTGATCGACATAGATATTCTCCTCTATGCGGACCGTGTAGTCGAAGCACCGGAGCTCACGATTCCACATCGCGAGCTGGCGCACCGCGCCTTTGTGCTGGTTCCCCTGGCCGAAATCGACCCACAAGCCTTCCACCCGGTGCTTCACAAGACCGTACAAGAACTGATGGATGCCGCAGCCACGGGGGGTGTGCGGCGAATACGGCCGTTCGAAGAATCGCCATACACTGAACTTCATCAATAGAGTCACAAAGGAGGCACCGCCGGTGCGCATCATCTGTATCCACGGCGCGGGGGAATCGAGCGCGCTGTGGCAACCGGTTGTCGATCAGCTGACTGAAGCCACCGCTCTCGATCTGCCCGGCCACGGCGGACAGGGTGGCCGTGGCGAGAACACGGTTGAAGGCTACGCGCAGTGGCTAGCCGGCCACATTGAGGGAGACGAACCGGTGGTGCTCGCCGGCCACTCGCTGGGCGGGGCCATTGCCCTGCGCCTGGCCCTGCAACCGCAGCGTCCTGCCTGGCTCGCCGCTTTGGCGCTGGTCGGGAGCGGCGCCAGGCTGCGCGTCTCGCCCGACATCCTCCATCTGCTTCGTACCGACTTCGCGGCTGCCGGCGATTTGCTATACGAGTGGGCGGCCGGTGACAAGAGCGTCGCCGGGCTACGCGAAACGTTCGACACCGCCATGAGTCAGGCGGGTCCAGGCATCACCGAGGGGGATTACCTGGCCGCCGACGGGTTTGACGCCATGGACGTCGTGAGAGAGATCGACCTGCCGGCCCTGGCCATCGTGGGGAGCGAGGATCGCATGACACCGCCCAAATACACGCGCTACCTCCGTGATACGATGCCGAACTGCCGGCTGGTTGAGATCGAAGGTGCGGGCCATCTCGTTCCACTTGAGCGGGCAATGCAGACCGCCCAGGCGATAGGAGAATTTGCCGCCGATCTGAGTAAGCGGTCCAATCGGCTTGACTCAGACGGCCAGGTAGGATAATCTACCTGCAGATGAGCAGGGACCAAGTAACGTGCTAGGCATGCGGCGCATCCAGGGTGCGGCCTGCATAACAGCCATACTCGTAGCGGCCGTGACCAACGGATCGAGCCTGGCGGTATCGTCGTCTCAGCGCCAGGCATCCCAGTTACCGGCGGCTTCGCAGCCCGGCAAGGCACGATCGACGCATCGACTCCCTGCCGCCCGGCACACGCACCTACTGCACGGTCGTGCTTCGACCGCCGGCCATCCCCTCTCTGCCGCCAGCACTGTGCTAGCCTATGCACGCCCGCCCGTCCAGGCACGCGCTGCCTTTCTGGTGGACATGCAGACCGGCAAAGTGCTGTATGAGAAGAACCCGGACCAGCGGCTGGCCATGGCCAGCACCACCAAGATTACAACCGCGGTGGTCGCCTTGCAGCATGCCCGACTCGATTCGCTGGTACGCGTGTCATATCGAGCGGCCACCATCGGTGAATCGACCATGGTCTTGCAGGAGGGCGAGCGATTGACCGTACGCCAACTGCTCTATGGCCTGCTGCTCAACTCGGCCAACGACGCCGCGATCACCTTGGCGGAGCACGTGGCCGGGAGCGAGGCGCGTTTCGTGGCCATGATGAACGACCTGGCGCGCCAGCTCCACATGCATAACACGCACTATGTCACCTCACACGGCCTGGACGCGCCCGGCCATTATTCGTCGGCGCGGGATCTCGCCACCATCGCGATCTATGCCATGCGCGACCCGACGTTCCGGCGCATCGTATCGACCCTCAGCTATCACATCCCAACAACTCGCCATAACAGCGAGCACTGGCTGGCCAGCATCAACCGGGTCATGTACTGGTTTCCCGGTGTCGATGGCGTGAAACCGGGTCAGACCGACAACTCAGGTCTGTGCCAGGTGGTGTCGGCTTGGCGGAACGGGCATCACCTGATGGCGGTGTTGCTGAATACACCGACCCTGGTCACCGATATCCGTAATCTCTTGAACTACGGCGCGCGCGACTTCCAATGGGTGCAGGCGCCGGCCTATTGGGACAGCCCGGCCAACAGCATCGCGGGCGGTAGCGGTACGCATAAATGGCTGTACTTCCTGGGCGCCGGGCACTACCTCCGCGGCCTCTTCCTCGACTACTTCAACACCCACGGCGGCCTCCACGCCCTGGGCTATCCGCGAACGGAAGCGATCCACGTGGCGAATCAGCGAGTACAGTTCTTCCAGGGCGGCGAGCTGGTCTACGATCCCGTGCATCACTCCGTCTTCCCGCAACCGGTGATCACGATCACACCATCGCGCGGCGCCATGCGCACCCTTCTCTTTCATCCCCGCATCCCGGTGGCAACGCTGTTCCGGAATCTCTATACCTCGCTGGGCGGGGCGGGCGTGCTGGGTACGCCGCTCTCCGCCCTTGAATGGCGATGGGGCCGGTACGTGCAGCTCTATCAGTACGGCGTGTTGATGCTCAACACTGGTATTGCTATGGTCATGCCGTCCGGAGACGCCCTCTTGCGCGCCCGTGGCTGGCTTCCCGCCGTGGGCGCGTCAGACGCCTTTCCCCTGGGAATAAGCAGAACGCCCCTACCCATCGTGTCCGCGGTGACCGCCGAGCCGGTCAAGGGCCGGTCGTCGTCGCATCATCGACGGCCGGGTGGGAAGCATCACGGATAGCGCGATGTCTCTCTTGGCGGGTAAACGCGTGCGGGTTTCCTGTGGTGGGCTGACGTAGCTCGGTTCGGCCGCTACCACGGCGCCGTAAACATGGTGATGACGCGTAAACTCCCCTCATGTGAAAGTGTCGCGCATCCTATGTGTGCTATCTCCAAATTTTCATCAGGATTCGTCAACAGATTCCATGAACGTGACCAGGCCGCGGTACGGTAGTCGAAATGCCCAATGACACCGGAACACCTGTGAACGCGAGAGAGTTAGCGGAAGGGGCGCGAGAGGTGCTCACGCAATTCTCCGACTATCCACCCTGCCGCAAAGACGCAAATCATCCTGAATGGGAAGTGCATGACGCGTTTCGACGCCAATCGTTCGATGTCCGATACCACCAAATCGAGGTCGGCAACCAGTTGTGGGTTCGTCCCCGAAGTCCGAAAGGCTTCAACCAGGGCGCGATAGTACCAGAGAGTGCCGTCCTTGCCGCCGGTGAAACGGTCCCATAGCTGGTCGCCCACCCAGCGGTAGTCGCTCAGGATGGCACGAGCATTGTGCAGTTTATCCGAGGCCGAGACCAGCTGGATCGACGGGGACGCGGAGTAAATGTGCGCGATGTACGCCTCCTTCCGCTTCCTCCAGGGTGGTTTGGGAATTTCATCAGTATCGGAACAACCCCACACGATGTTTGCCACCGTTGAGCCAAAGCGGCGGCGGATGTGGTTCAACGTTTTCTCGCCACCCTGGTCCTCAACCGCGTCGTGCAGGAGGGCCGCAATAGCCTCGTCCTCATTCGCGCCGTGGTCCAGGGCAATACTCGCGACACCGAGCAGATGTGCGATGTACGGGATGTCCAAGCCCTTCCGCGTTTGCGTCGCATGCAGGCGCGTCGCCAGAGTCAATGCTTTTTCGAACTGGGCCGTAAGCGCCATCGACTTTTCTCCTCTTCCGAATGGAGGGTGATTTATCGTTATTTGAGGTATACCTAATCGAACATATCTGGTATTGGCTCCATGCGGTTCTAACCGCGAAACAGTGATACAGCCGGGCGACGCAAGCAATCCATGCGCTCTATAAAGTAATGAATTCAGGGAGTATTTTCTCATGGAAACCGAACGAGAGGAAGACCGCGAGTTGAAGAAGACCGGGAAAGACCCCGGCGCAAAGCATGTCGCGTGGCTGAACCCAAACGACCCGGAGGGCGCGTACGCCGCGATGATGGCGCTGATCGACGACACGAAGAAGCGCGACCGCAAAGAAGCCACGCAGGACACACAACAGCAGGAGGACGCGCGGACGCCGTAATACGGCACGACTCGAGGTGCAACGCACCCGCCGGGCTGAGTACCGCGCCGCCTGACAACCGTGCCCAGCCTACAACCATACTACCCACTTCCATGAGGGGAGGTGAGACCGGTATGACGCATGAACCGTTGCATATTGATTTCGACCAGTTCCTGGCCGATCCACACGAAGTCTTTGAGCAGGTTCGCCGGCGAGGCGGTCCGGTACTGGTTGAGCACGATGGCGAGACCTATCGCTTGGAGCCGGAATTCTCGCTCGGTTCCTGGGCGCACGACGACGTGGATGGGGCACGACGGGGGCTGCATCACTCAGTTGGCGCTCTCGCCGGTGTCGATATAGACGACTTGCTCGCTGATCTCCGAAGCCAGCGGGGACAGGACAGTGGCGGTCGGCTCGCGTAGGGTATGCCGTATCTGCTGGACTCTGATCAATGTATCGCTGCGCTTGTCGATCTGGCGGAGAGGGTGGCTCTCATTGAGGCGCTGCTCGCTGACGGGTGTGCTAATCAGTATCATCACCTACATGGAGGTTTACCAGGGCATTCTTCGTAGTCCTGATCCAGATCGTGCAGGGGCACAGTGCACCGATCACATGACAGGTAACGTTTTGGGAAGCCGATTTCCCGCGCGCTCCCGCGCTTCGTGCTAAACTCGCGCACCCTTGACCCGCAGGACAACAAGGCGACGGAGTAGAAGCTGAAGGGACATGAGATACTGCAACATGTTTCCGCTGCGGCAGACGAGGTGAACCAGCCACTCAGAGTGCCGACCCCACGTTTCTTACTGTACTCACACGACGCCCTCGGGTACGGTCACACGCGCCGGAATCTAGCCATCGCATCCGCTCTGCGAGCACGTCATCCGACCGCACCAATCCTGGTTGCGAGCAGCATTCTTGAGGTAAACCGATTGGGTATACCTGGGGGCACGGAGGTTCTCTACCTTCCGTCCATCAAGAAGATTGCGAACGAGTCGTATGGAGCACGCAACATTGCCGTCCCTCCGGAGGACATACTGAACTTGCGCTCTTCCCTGATGCTGGCCGCCGTGAAGACGTTTAAACCGGAGGTCATACTTGTGGATAAGCACCCCTTGGGCGTAAAAGAAGAGTTGGTGCCGGCGCTGGAGGAGCAACGGCGGCAGGGCAGGTCCTGCGCATTGGGCCTGCGCCCCATTCTCGACGAGCCGGAGGTGATTGGTCAGGAATGGTCGCTGTACGGTCTACCGGAAAGAATAGCCGATTATCACGATCGAATCTTAATCTATGGGCATCCAAATGTCTTCGATCCCGTTGCAGAATATAACTTTCCACCCATTCTCGTCCCGAGTGTTCGCTATTGCGGAGTCGTTCTGAATCGAGATGAGGTGCTGACCCGGAACGAGGACAGAGCGGCACGCCACAGGCACGACCGCCCCACCGTCCTTGCCACGGTTGGAGGAGGCGAAGACGGGAAGCACATTCTTGAAGTCTTTATCGAGGCCAGCATCGGTGCCCCCTGGGACGGGATTCTCGTGGCCGGCACCATGATGCCCTCCACCGACCGTGACACCATTGCTCGAGCGGCGGCGGATGCCGGACTTGAGTTTCACGTCTTCCTGTCTGGATTGACCGACTGGTACAAGCAGGTCGACGCGGTGGTCTGCATGGGCGGTTACAATACTCTCGCCGAGGCTCTCTACGCGGGCGTTCCCACCGTATGTATTCCTCGGATCCGACCGCGACGAGAACAACTAATTCGGGCCACCGCTCTCGCCAGGCTTAGGCTCCTTGAAATGCTTGATCCCGATAGGCTCACGGTCGCCATATTGCGTGAAAGGATCTCGACCGTCCTCACGCAGCCGCGACATGCACTCCGGCACCGTATCGACGCAGTGCTCGACTTCGGCGGTGCGGACCAGGCAGCAATGCAGCTCCTTGAACTCGCGCACGCCCGCGACCAACAGGCGGTGCTATCCGGGGATCCGGCAATTGGCTGAATTCCTTCCAAAGTCGAAAGTCCCTCGAAGGGCCGTACTTCAATCGCGCCCAGAGCAACGATCACCTTGATAGACTTAACTTCGGCCTGGCCAGAACCACTATGCTGCCGAGTCACAAGGGAAGAGATGATAGCAGGTAGGTAATGCGGTATCTGGTTACAGGGTGTGCGGGTTTCATCGGATCTCATCTGAGTGAGCATTTACTCAAGGATGGGCACGACGTGCTCGGTGTCGACTCCTTCACCGATTACTACCCGCGCTCCTTTAAGGAGCGCAATCTTGACCCAATTCGGAGCGAACCCGGCTTTACTTTGCATGAAGGCGACCTCGCCAACCTGCCGCTCGAGCGCCTCCTGCAGGGTGTCGACACAGTGTTCCACCAGGCGGCACAAGCTGGTGTCCGCGCCAGTTGGGGCAGTCAATTCAGCGTGTACACGCAGCTCAATGTGCTGGCTATCCAGCAGTTGCTTGAGGCATGCCGGCACTGCACGACCTTACGTCGCTTCGTCTATGCCTCATCATCGTCGGTGTACGGCAACGCTCAAACGCTCCCGGTGTCGGAGGACGTGACACCGCAGCCAGTTTCACCCTACGGCGTGACAAAGTTGGCAGGAGAACATCTCAGTCTGCTGTATCACACCAATTTTGGGCTACCAACCGTGGCGCTCCGGTACTTCACCGTTTACGGCGCACGTCAGCGACCTGATATGGCATTCCACCGATTTATCCACGCCGCCTTCGCGGGAGAGCCTATCACGGTTCATGAGGACGGCCGGCAGACCCGCGACTGCACACATGTGAGCGACGTGATTAACGCGAACGTCCTTGCTGGAGTGCGCGACGCGGCGATCGGCCATGTGTACAACATCGCCGGCGGGTCCCGTGTGACCATCAGGCATGTGCTCTCCGTGCTCGAAGGGGTGCTTGGACGAAAGTTTCGAATTTCTTACGTGTCGGCACAAGCAGGCGACGTGCGTGACACGTATGCCGACATTTCCGCCGCGGAGCGGGACCTTGCCTACGCCCCGAAGACCAGTATAGAAGTAGGGCTTCGCGACGAAGTGGATTGGTATAAGGACCTGGTTCTGCCCGGGTTGTATTTGGGACCTCGAGGATGACGACAGCTACCGTGCGCCTCGCCTATTTGTTGAAGCGCTTTCCTCGTCTCTCTGAGACTTTCATCCTCTATGAGATCCTCGCGCTCGAACGCCAGGGTATTGACCTTCGCCTCTACTCCATCCTTGAGCCACCTGAAGAAGTAGTCCACAGTGATGTATCACGCGTGCGCGCAAATGTTACATATTTCCCCGGCGGCACCAAGGGCTATGTGGATGTCGTCCGCAATCACGTTGCACTTCTCCGGCGAGCACCGCGGCGATATGCAAAGGTTGTCGCATATATTGCCCGCCGACGTCGCAGCATGGCGGCACTGAAACACTTCGCGCGGGCCGGATGGCTCTCGGTGGAGCTGGAGCGCGAGGGAATCACACATCTGCACGCCCATTTCGCGCACGCTCCCGCATCAGTTGCCCACTTCGTCTCCTTGCTCACTGGACTCCCGTACAGCTTCACCGCGCATGCCAAAGACATTTACACCTCTTCACCGGATTTATTGGCGGTAAAGATGCACGCCGCCCGGTTCGTTGTGACGTGTACCGACTTTAACGTCAACTATCTCACGTCCCTGGTGCGCGACCTCCCCACTGGACACATACGGCGCATCTATCACGGCGTCGACCTCACCAAATTTCGGCCGCGCACGCAGCTGCATGATCCTCGAGAACTCCAGGATATGATAACGATTCTGGCGGTGGGTCGCCTGGTAGAAAAGAAGGGGTTTTCGTACCTCATTGCAGCGTTTGGACGACTCATCGAGCAAGGCTTCAATGCCAGACTGGTGATCATTGGGGACGGTCCTGAGCGCAACTCATTGATGCAACGAGTGCGTGAGCTCGGATTGCACGACACGGTCACGCTGACGGGCGCACGCACTCAGGACGAGGTCATCGATCTCTACCGCCAAGCGACTATCCTGGCATTGCCGTGCATCGTACTCGAGAACGGGGATCGGGACGGAATTCCGAATGTGTTGGTCGAGGCCATGCGCATGGGCATCCCTGTGGTCTCGACCAATATTTCAGGCATTCCTGAGCTGGTTCAGGACGGAGTTACAGGAGTACTCGTTCCGCCGCGCGATGAGGAAGCGCTCGCACTTGCGATCGCTCGACTCCTTGCAGATCCCGCGCTGCGGCTGCGGTTATCTCGGGCCGCAATGCAGCGAGTCTGCCTCGAGTTCGATCTCTCCGTCAACGCCGCTCATCTCGGCGCATTGTTCAGCGGCGGTGCAGTGTGAGAATCGCCTATGTATCTGCCGACTTCGGTATTCCGGTCCAGGGCAACAAAGGTTCATCAGTTCACGTACGTGAGATGATAAAGGCACTGGTACGGCAGGGGCATGAGGTCCAGGTATTCACACCGAATCCGGGAGCCGGAAACTTTGTTCCGGCTCCTCTCTACCTTGTAGGGCGGGGTGATTTACCCGACCGCTCCGCTCAACCGATACCGTGGTCGACCAACGCAACCTATGCCCGACTTGTTAAAGAGCTACGCGAGCTGCGGTATAACTTCGCGCTGTATCGAGCCGTCTACCCGCAGCTTACTGCCTGGGCCCCGCACTGCGTCTACGAGCGCTACAGCCTCTTCAGCTTGGGTGGGCTTGCTCTTGCCCGTCGTCTTCGAGTACCACACATACTCGAGGTCAATGCTCCTTTACGGGAGGAAAGAGCTCGAACGATTGGGCTCACGCTTCGCTTCATGTCCGTGATTTCCGACCGCCGAGTGTTTCACGGGACCAACCGTTTGCTGGTGGTTTCCCATGCGCTGCGCGAGTATGTGTTGCGGCATGGCGCGACTCCAGAACGGGTCACAGTTCTCCCCAACGGCGTGGACATCACATGCTTCACCCCCGGAGCCGTACCGGATGAAGTGAGGCGTCGCCTTGGGATCGAGCCGGACGCCTTTGTCATCGGTTTTGCCGGATCACTCAAACCCTGGCATGGTGTTGATCTCCTGCTCGATGCCTTCGCCCGCCTGTGCAGCCGCAATGCGCGGATGCGCCTCTTGATCGTCGGCAATGGTCCTCAGCGTGACGCGCTCCTCGCACGCACGGCCGAACTCGGCATAACAGAATCGGTCATCTTCACCGGCTCTGTATCTCACGATCAAATGCCATCGATGCTCCAAATGATGGATGTCGGCGTCGCACCATATCTCGACATCCCTAATTTTTACTTTTCCCCTTTAAAGCTGTACGAGTATATGGCGTCCGGACTTACCATCTTGGCCAGCGATGCTGGTGAAATCGGTACGATCGTGCAGCACGGCCAGACAGGGCTGCTGTTTCCACCGGGCGACGTGGCCGGGCTCACCGACAACCTGACGCACCTCATGTCGAATACCGCGCTCGCAACACGCCTGGGAATACGAGCGCGACGTTCGGCCGAGCTGCATAGCTGGGATCGAAACGCGCAGACTGTCATCGAACTGCTTAACGCCGAGCAGCACAACCACACGACGTCGGCCGGAGCTTCACGTCTGCGGGGGACACCGCGATGAGCTCACAACGTGAATCTGTAAGCAGTTTCGCCGTTGCGCGCCGCTTTGCCCGATATTTAGTGCCGTACTGGCCGATCTCGGTGCTTGCCTTCCTCACCCTGTTGGGCCAGGTTCTCATGGACACACTTTCTCCCTGGCCTATCAAATTTGTCTTCGACAGTGTCATCGGCAAACACCGCATTGCGGGCTGGCCCGGGCACGTTGCTCGCTCGATAGCGGGAACCGATCGCTTCGCACTCCTCAATCTCATCGTCGTTGTATTCATTGGGATCGCGGTTCTCGGGGCACTCTTCACCTATGCGAATACTGTGTTGGTGAGTCAGGTCGGCCAGCGGTTTGTGTACGATATTCGGCGCGATCTGTTCGCGCACGTTCAGCGGCTGTCGTTGCAGTTTCACGGCAGCCGACGTTCCGGTGATCTCATGTCACGACTCACTGGCGACATCACCAGCCTGCAAGACCTCGTGGTAATCGGTGTGTCGAATGCGCTGGGCAACGGCATGACGATTGCTCTCATGGTAGTCGTCATGCTTCGCCTCGACTGGCGCTACACACTGGTTGCGCTGGTGATTGTGCCGTTCATGTATCTGGCGGCCCGATACTACCGCACCGCGATTAAGCAGGCCAGTCGGCAGGTGCGCCGCAGCGAAGGCCAGGTCAGCTCGATCGTGCAAGAGGTCATTTCCTCCATTCGCGTCGTCAAAGCGTTTGCGCGGGAAGACTTCGAGCAGGAACGATTTGAACAACAAACCAACCAGAGCGTGCAAGCAAACCTTCGCACTGCCCGGCTACAGGCTCAATTTGCTCCTATTATTAGCATCCTGGCAACGCTCAGTATGGTGGTCGTCCTCTGGCTCGGGGTTCGCGAAGTGGTGGCCCGTCGTCTCACCGCAGGCGAGCTCCTGGTATTCGTGTCCTACTTCCGGGCGCTATCCAGCCCGCTCCGCCAGCTCGCCAAGCTCAGTACGATCACGGCACGGGGAACCGCGAGCGCCGAACGCGTACTCGAAATTATGGACACAGTCCCAGAGGTGCAGGACCTTCCTCAGGCGAAACCCGCCGCCGCCCTCCGTGGGCATATTGAATTCGACTCGGTTTCGTTCGGCTACGATCCCGGGAACCTGGTGCTGCACGACATCTCCTTCCATGTGCCTGCGGGTAGCACCGTCGCGCTGATCGGCGCCACGGGTTCCGGTAAAACCACGACCGCGAGTCTCATTCCCCGCTTTTACGATCCCATGCGGGGCTCGGTTCTGATCGACGGCCGAGATGTGCGTACGTTCACGCTTCGCTCCCTGCGCGCACAAATTAGCCTTGTCTTACAGGAGGCTGTGTTGTTCCAGGGAACCATTTACGACAACATCGCCTATGGCAGCCCCAACGCCACGTCCGAGCAGATTCTTGCCGCCGGCGAATCAGCGAACGTGGTTGAATTCATTGATACCCTCCCTGACGGCTATGATACGACCGTTGGCGAGCGAGGTGCATCCTTGTCGGGTGGACAACGTCAGCGTATCGCCATCGCTCGAGCGATTGTGCGCCAGGCGCCAATCCTTATCCTCGATGAGCCCACGGTCGGTCTTGACGCGGAGACCGAGTATCTGGTGTTGGAGGCTCTGCGGAGACTCATGACGCGTTGCACATCAATCGTCATTGCGCATCATCTGGCTACCATTCGAGCGGCAGACATGATTGTCGTGCTCGAACACGGACGCATCGTGGAAATGGGCTCGCATGAGAAGCTACTTGAGTCCAGCGGTCTCTATGCTAAGCTCCTGCACAGACAAACCGGTGAACCATCGACTGTGCTTGAGGGACAATCGATCTTGTAAGACACTCAAGGAAGGTTTCAAATCATTTCCTGTCATGAAGCTCTCCTGTTCTCTTCAGCGCTCCGGTCATGACACACGCAACGGGGACAAATGTGGAAGGTTGCTGGGGATATCCCGGGTGCCACGAAGAGCGCATCCTGTCCCCCACAGCGATAGCAAAAGCTGGGTGCACCTGGTACGGGAATCAAGGCGTGACCGTGACACTGTTGGCAGGAAGAACACATCATCACCGTCATCGGCGTGCGTCCCGGTAGATGCCGAGCAGATCCTTCGAGCGGGCGTCCGCAGCCCTTACAGTAGACCTGAGTATCTGCACCCGGGCGATCGTCGGGAGCGAAGACCTCGGGGAGATGGTATCTCCAGTTCATCGACCGTTGCATGATCTGTCCCTCCGTAATCTTGAGCGTGCCACGGCAGTGAAGCGCCGGGAGCCGATTTAGGAAGAAGCGACCGGCACCGAAATGACGACCGCTCGGGCCACGAGGACTCGACGTTCCTAGATTAGCGGTAGTTTGTTGAGGAGGGGCCATGGCGGTGGTGACCTACATGATCGAGGTTCGGCTCGGGACTGAGGTGCTGGATGCGTTCCTGGCTGATCTGGAAGCGGGAGCGTTCTCTCTCGATTGCCGGGAGGGTGCTCTCCCTCGGGTGCGTTTCCTGGCGACGCGGTATCAGGATCTCCCGCTCGGGTACGCGGACGCCGCGGTTATCGCTTGTGCTCCTGCCCGCACGATCCCCCGATGAGAAGGTGCCGTGTGTGATCAGTGATCGGGCCATGCTGACTCTGGAGGCGATCATCGCCTATCAGCAGCGTGGGGCGCACTGTCTGGGTCCGCTGGATCCCTTCTTGGGCCAGGGTGCCGTGCGCCGGCTGCGGGATGCGGTGACTGATGCGGAACTGGTGACAGCCGAGCTGGACTATCGTCCCGCCTGGGCCGACCGTGATCTCACCTGGCTACCCTATCACGGGGTCCAGCGGCGCCTGGAGCTTCCCCATCCCCAGGCGGATCAGCCACCGGTGGTGCTCAACGCCCTGGTGGTGTGGAGCCCAGCCAAAGCCCGGCTCGATGCCTAGCTTCGGCTGACGCAGTTGACCCGGCTGGAAGGCGCCCTGACTGCGCTGCAGAGCAAGCTGGGGAAGCGGCCCTATACCACCCGGGCAGCGGTGGAGAAGCGAGTCGCCATCCTGCTGCGGCGTCATCCCGCGCGGGCCTATCTGCAGATCGCGGTGACCGGCGGAGGGGAGCAGGAGCCGCTGGCCTTGTCGTGGACGCGGGAGGAGGAGGCGCTGGCCGCGGCGGCACGGGTGGATGGCCGCTACGTCCTGGGCACCACCCACCAGCGGCTGGACGCGCATGCGCTGCTGGCCACGTCCAAACGACGGGATGTACCGGAGAAGCGCTATGCCACAATCAAAGGCCCGCTGGCGGTGCGCCCGCTCTACCTCCATAAGCAAGAGCGCATCCTGGGGCTGGTGTTCTGCACCATGGTGGCGCTTCTGGTGTTTGCCCTCCTGGAGTTGCTCCTGCAGCGAGCGGGGATGACGATCTCGGGACGGACCCTCCTCGCCCAGTTCGCTCCCTTGACCGTGCTCACCCTGGTCTTTCACGATGGCAGCTGCCTGCGTCGGCTCACTGGGCTGTCGTCACCGCTTGCTGCCGTCCTTCAGGCCTTGAAGCTGCCACCGGCCGACCGCTACCTCACTGCTCATGCCTGACCTGTTCACCGTGCGAAATCCAGACTAAGGCGGATCACTCGTCCCGTCGGGCGTAGTGTTTTCCGAAACTGTGCCGTTGATAAATTCCTGAGCAGGCACTCCAAGCACGTCAGCAATCTTTCGAATCGTGGCCGGGCGAGGCTCTCGCTTGTCATGCTCGATCTGCCACAAACCAGCGATGGAGATACCCGCCGCCCGTGCAAGTTCCGCCTGGCCCCAAACTTCGCGCTCACGGATTTCTCGAATGCGCCTACCGATAATACCCACATCTCCACCATAGCAGCAGTATACGATTCCTATCACTGGAATGGTTCAGGCATATAACAACCGTGATAAAATAGGAAGAGGGGAGTTTCCTGGTGCGAATGAGTTGTGGGAGTGCCGTGTTGATATCGGGGAGTTCCTCCGGGTATTGCAAGGGCAACAACGCCGGGAGAAATGACCAGAACCGGCAATCATGTGCGGCGCGGATTGGCATATGCGTGCTCCACAGTGGAAGCAATCTAGTAGGGCAGGCAGAAATTGAAGGAGAATCCGATGAGCGAACGACGCGGCCATAACGAGGGCACGATTGTTGAGCGAAGGAACAAGAACGGCGGCGTTATCGGATATCAGGTGCAGATCACGGTGGCGGGAGGCAGACGCTCTCATACAGTAAAAACAAAAGCCGAGGCTCGACGCTGGATGGCACAGGCGAAGTCCGATGCGGCGCGTGGTCAATTGACTCCGCATCGTCCGCCGACCTTCGCGGCCTATCTGAACGACGTCTGGCTCGCCACGATTCCAGACAAGATTAAGCCGCGGACGCAGGTTGCTTATGCGTTGAACGTGAAGCGCATTCCTGGTTGGCTAGGCTCGCTCAGGCTGGACGAACTGAAGCCAGCGCACTTCCAACGCTTGTACAACGAACTAACGAAGCAGGGTAAAGCGCCTCGAACGGTACGACAGGTCCACATGACGCTCCATAAGGCGCTGGAAGACGCGCTCCGGTTGGAACTCGTGTCGCGCAACCCGACTGAAGGTACTGCCCTTCCCCGTATCCCTCAGGGTGAAACAAATTGGTACACGGATGAACAACTGGTCCGTTTGTTTTATGCGACGGAGGGCGATCGATTTCATGCTCTGTGGGTAATGTTAGGAACGCTCGGCCTGCGACTAGGCGAGGCCCTAGGTCTTAAGTGGACGGACGTTGATTGGAGTCGCGGAACCGTCACCGTTAGGCGGTCGCTCCAACGGAATCCACTGACGCAGATGCTTGAACTGCAGGAGCCTAAGACTTCTAGGAGCCGTCGAACATTGTCGATGCCGAAGCAGACCATGGCCGCGCTGCGCGCGCACCACGACCGCCAGGACTTTGACCGGCGCAGGGTGGGCAACATCTGGCAAGATAACTGTTTGGTATTCTGCACGCACTTCGGAACGCCGCTCGATCAGGGACGGATTCACTATAACTGGACTGGAGCCACCAGCGCGGCTGGGCTCCCCAGGTACCGAATCCATGACTTACGCCACTCGTTTGCTAGCAACCTTATTGCGGGCGGCATGGGTCTGCTGGAAGTCGCGCACCTGCTAGGACACACGAACGGCACAATGGTTTCAGAGGTGTACGGGCACGTCGCGCCGGACGATGGTGGGAGGGCGGCCCTGCTTATGGATACGCTTCTAAGTCGACATCAGGTAGCACGGCCATCATAGCCAGCGACATCGTCGGCGTTTTGCAGCAGTTTTGCAGCGCGGACGCCTTTACACACCCCCCGTCCGTTCATTCAGATAACTTCCCAGTTGGTTATTTGGCGTCCTACCGCAGAACACCATGTACAATTTGGGTTCATGCCCCTATAGCTCAGGTGGATAGAGCAGCGGTTTCCTAAACCGTGCGCCCCCGTTCGAGTCGGGGTAGGGGTACCAACTTTTTCGCCATTTGGCTGCGGCCGTCAGGGAGGTTCCCCCGATTTATCCGAATCTTCGTGTCGTCGACGTTTCGCAGCACTATGGCAGCCCGACGTCTATCAGTTACGTCGATCCCTGTGCTGGTAGTCGAGCGTGCTGTCGATCATGGTACAGCGGCAAAATCGTGGCTATGTCTACACTGGGAGTGAGTCGGCGCCGGTGATAATACTGGCGCGGCCATACTGCGAGGAGAATCACTCATGTCCATCTCGACCGCTGGCTTCGCTCACGTCCGCCTGACGGTGACAGACATCGCCCGATCGCGGGCCTTCTACGACGACCTCTTTGCCTTTCCGGTCGCCTTTGAGGTACCGGCCAATGCTGATGACACCACCCGTGAGTCTCTCGGCTTCCTCTACGGCGGGGTGATCTATCACGTCGGCTCGAGTCTCTTTGGCCTCCGACCCGTTGCACCACGGACGGACCGCTTCGACGAGAACCGCGTCGGTCTCGACCATCTCAGTTTCTCAGTCGCCAGCCGTGCCGAACTTGAAGCGACTGCCACCTTACTCAACGATCGCGGCATTCCCCACGGAGGAATCAAGGACATCGGAGCTGGCTTCATCCTGGAATTCCGGGACCCGGACGGCATTGCGCTGGAATTGTTCGCGCCGGCTGCATAGCCATAGCGGTAGCTGCGCTCGGAAACTGCTAGGCCTGCGGTCTTAGGAGGGCTCGGTTCCAAAATGGCTGCGCGGACGCGCCGTACAGACGAAAGGTAGTTGGCTATGCGTTCAACTTTCACATGCCGTACCCTGCAATACTCCATCCGGATGATCGGGAGCGCCCTGGCTGTACTGGGGCTGCTCGTTCCAACGGTCTATGCCCGTAATCTGCAAGCCGTGCAGCGCGTCTCCACCCACCAGCTGATAGCGATGGATGGGGCGTCGTTGCCATCGCTGAATATCCAACTTGGGGATCTCCGTTCCGGCTATACAAGGCAAGTCGGGAATCCGGAGTGCCAGCATTATCTGTCTCCGCAACAGGTCGGCATGAGCGTCCAGTTACCGGCCCCAAGCATCAAACAGCATGGATGGAACCTTGCCTATGGCGTCTGCTATCAGCGAGCGAATAGCATCTCCATCGTCAGCGACATAGATCGTTTCAACGGCGCCCAAGGAGCACAGTGGTTCTATAGGGCAAGCGTGTACGCGATGCTTGGCGGAGCGGGAATTAACCACAAGGCTCCCCTAACGCCGAAGCTTGGTGATCGCGCCCAAGCATTCGTTGGCGTCGGTGAAGGACCCGGCGATTACTTCATCATCTTCCAGCATGGGCGCTACGTTGTGTCGGTCTTCATCACGCCAAAACACGAAGCGCAAACGAATGCTCTAGCACAGTTAATCGACTTCCGGATCAATCAGCGGGGGTAATAGCATCCGGCTCCTATGGCTCGGGCCGAACCGGTGAGGTAAAGTCGAACGAGGAGCGAGCAGATCGGGCTAACCAGGAGGCAATCTCACGCCTCCATAAGCCTGCGGAGGTCTCGTGCGAAGCTGACGCTCATGCGATACCGCTCCAGGCCGTGCTCATCACGCCGGCGACGATAGGCGTTCAGCGCCTGGTCCTCGCCCATCTCACCTTGCCACCACAAGATCAGCGACTCCGCCAGCGCTCGCGCATGAACGCCGGCGCAATCCATGCCAAATCCCTTCCAGGGATCCTGATGCAGAGAAGCATTCCCCACCAGCGCCCAGCCGGGGCCGTGCGGCGCGCGGACGTAGTTGGGCTCCGGACCCGTGCCGAGCCAACCACCTTTCATGACCGCAGCATGCCAACGGGGTGCGATACCCCGGTGTCCATCCAGGAGCGTTGAAAGGCGCACCGCGCGGCTCTCCCGTGTCGGGCCGAGTGTGCTGTATTCCTCAAGATTGATGGAGAGCGCTATACAAGTGACACCTCCCTCGCTCGGAAAAACATAGGCAAGCTCATCACCGAGCAGGGAGAACTCCGGACCATCCGGCATCTCACCCTCGCGAGCGGCAAACCCGCGAACGTAGCAGTAGTACAGGGCACGCGCCGGCCGGTCCCAGCACTCGTTCGGCGCCTCCACCGAACGAGCGATACCCGAATGCCGCCCATCGGCTCCGATCACGATTCGTGTCCGGACCGTGCGCTGACCGTCCGGACCAACCAGCCGTGCTCCGACCACGCGACCGCCCTCCCACTCGAGGTCAGTCACGCGAGTTCGCTGGAGCAGCGCGACAGACCGAGACGCCGTGGCACGACGCGCTATCAAGTCGTCGAGTGCTGTGCGCCGGACTGAAAGGCAAAAGCCAATCTCTCCCGGTTCCTGTGGTGGTTCCGTCTGGTACCTGGCGGTGCCATCCACATATCGGTACTGCCGAACGAGCCGAGGAGTACCAAGGGCCAGTGCGTCATCCAGTCACAGCCAGATCGTGCAGGACCGAGACCAATCCTGTTCCGCGGAAGGAGTGCGTCGAGAGCGCGGGACTGGGAAAGGCGGCTCGATCCGTGAGCAGTACGCGGTAGCCGGCATCCCCCAGAAACGCCGCGACGGTCGCACCCGCGACTCGCGCCCCCACGATAATGGCGTCATACTGGTCCACATCCCATCATGGCACGCGATTCCTTCTCCTGAAACTGGAGCCTTCAGAGTGGCGGGGGTCGCCCTGCACTGTGGCTGCGGTTCGCCTCAGTAGCAGCACGGATGGGATGACGACGGGAGCCCGGAGCACGTGTTCTACTCCATGGCCTGATGCATGTATTGCATAATGATTGCACAATGAATGAGGAATAGACCGAGATGGCAGAGGAGGAATCATCGTGGGTGACGAGTTGACCAAGGGCGACCAGGTGGAGTGGAACACCTCCCAGGGCAAGACCCGTGGCAAAGTGGCGAAGAAACTGACCTCGGAGACCGACGTGAAGGGCCACCATGTTGCCGCGACGGAAGATAATCCGGAATTCCTGGTGAAAAGCGATAAATCGGGCGCCCAGGCGGCACACAAGCCTGAGTCGCTGAAGAAAGTCGATACGGGTGGATGAGCGCATAACCCCCCTCAATGGACGGTCCGTCGTCCCGGGACAGGCTGTAGTGTACTGGATGCAACGCTCGCAGCGGAGCGCCTCGAATCTGGCGCTCAACGAAGCGATTACATGGGCCAACGAGTTGAGACAGCCGGTGGTGTGTTACTTCGGCCTGGACGATTCGTACCCTCAAACGACCGCACGTGACTACCGCTTCGTGTTGGAAGGGCTGCAGGATGTAGCGCAGGGGCTGCGGGAGCGGAATGTGGGACTGGTGGTTCGGCGGGAGCGGAGCGTACCGGGCATCGTTCGTCTGGCCGGCGAGCTGAAGGCCTCGCTGATCCTGACCGACGAATCGCATCTGCGACTGGGGCGCCGGCGTCGTAAGCAGGCAGCCTCGCTGCTCGATGGTTCCGGCATTCCGTTATGGTCCGTTGATAACGATGTGGTGGTACCGGTGCGTGCCATTGGTCGGGAACAGTACGCAGCCCGTACCATCCGTCCCCGGCTGCATCGATTGCGCGACCAGTATCTACACCCGATTCTCAATCCGTCCGCGGTGGCGGCGCCTCCACAGGTCGAGTCCGCGGTGGATTTGAAGAACCTCGACGGAACTCTTGCTGTTCTACAGGTCGACCGAAGGCTAGAACGCAGCGCCCTCTATGTGGGCGGTGAACGAGCCGCTCAACAGACATTGGAGCGATTCGTCACCGAGCTGTTGGTCCGCTACCACACGCATCGGAATGATGCATCGGTGGACGTCACGTCGAATCTTTCGCCGTATTTCCACTTTGGCCACATGGACCCCTGGACAGCGGCCTTAACGGTTGGCAGGGCCGACGTACCGAGGGAAGCAAAGGAAAGTTTTCTGGAAGAGCTGCTGGTGCGGCGGGAGTTGGCAAGCAACTTCACCTTTTACAACGAGCAGTACGACACGCTGGCCGGACTACCGGAGTGGGCACGTGCAACGCTGCAAGAGCATGCGAGCGACGAGCGAGAGCAGGTGTACACCCTGACGGAGTTGGCCGAGGCGCGTACCGGTGATGACCTGTGGAATGCGGGCCAGCAGGAGCTTTTGCTGACCGGATCGATGCACGGTTGGGTACGCATGTACTGGGGCAAGCGCATCCTGGAGTGGACGCGCACGCCTGCGACTGCACTAGCGCACACGCTCCATCTGAACAACCTGTATGCACTGGACGGCCGCGACCCGGTTTCGTTCGCTAATATCCTCTGGTGCTATGGGAAGCACGACCGTCCCTGGCCGCGTCGCCCGATTTTCGGCACGGTCCGAAGCATGACACGGTCAGGGGCAGAACGGAAGTTTGATGTTGCCAGGTACATCGAGCGCGTTGGCGCGCTCAAGGAGGTGACCCCCCAAGCTCCAGGTCGTGATGGCATGTAGCAGGACTGCTCGGAATTGACATTATTAGGACTGATGTTCTAATCATAGGTGGGCTACGCCACGGACATCCTATTGCACCGCGCGGAGTCATCTCTTTACGGGGAGCTTGCCATGTCCTGCCCCTCCGCCCGTGTCCCACTCGCCCGTCCCGACCGAGAGGCACAACTGGAGGCCGTGCTGCGGGAACTGGAGCGTCGTTTCGGCCCCTGGATGGTCTATCGCCTGCGCGATGCCCGACCCGTGGTCGGAGAGCGTGCTCTCTCCCTTGGCGCCCTCTCCCTCGATCTCGCTACTGGCATCGATGGCGCGCCCCGAGGCCGCATCACCGAACTGCTCGGCCCCGCCAGCTCCGGCAAGAGCACCCTCGCTTTCCAGCTTCTCGCCAGCGCGCAGCGGCGCGGCGAGTTCGTGACCTATATCGACACCGCCCACCAGGCGAACGCCGAGCAGATGGTGTGTTGCGGTGTCAGCCTCTCGGATCTCCTCCTCGCTCTCCCCGAGAATCCGACCGAGGCGCTGGAGATTGCCGCCCTTCTGGTCCAGAGCGGCGGATTGGGCTGCATCGTGCTTGGACCGACCGCCAACATCGGCAGCGACCCACGCCCCACCTGGCCATCGTCGCAGCTCGCCACGCTCAATGCGATCCTGTCGGCGGCGCCGACGGCGGTGGTATTTGTCTCCGATGCCGGCGCGCGCTCGACGAGCGCTGCGCTGCGCCACTTCGCCTCTCTGCGCCTTGGGGTCAGCCCGCTGCATCCCTTGCTCCATTCCTCCGGCGACCTGTTGGGGCTGCGGATTCGGGTGCAGGTTCTCAAAAACAAGCTCGCGTCGCCTGGTCGTGAGGTCGAGCTTGATCTGCGCCGGGATCGAGGGATCCATCGCGAGGCCGATCTGGCCGATCTGGGAGGCGCCGCCGGCGTGCTGCGGGCCGAGACGATGGGCCTGCGATTTGGTGATCACCTCCTGGGGCGTGGCAGAGAGCGGGCGATTGCGGCCCTGGAGGCCGATCCGGCGCTGGCCCAAGAGCTAGAAATGGAGATTCGCCGGGTGCTGGCGTGAGGCGGCGGCTTGGATACCTCTGCCTCCCCCACCTGCCGGCCCAACGCGCCCTCCTGGCCCATCCGGCGCTGGCCGATCGTCCGCTCATCGTGGCCGGCGACCAGGTGATCGACGCCAGCGACGCGTGTCTGGCGGCAGGCGTTCGACCCGGCATGGATGTGCGCGAGGCCAGAGAGCTGGCGCCGGCAGCCGCCGTCCGGCCGGCGGCGCCCGATCAGGATGTCGAACTCTTCGAGCGCGCCCTGACGCTCCTGGGGAGATCGAGCGACGGCATCGAGCCGGACGGGCTGGATGGGGCCTGGTTCCGTCCCGCCGGTCCAGAGAACCCATACCGCCTGGGCGCCGCTGTGATCGACAGTCTCGCTGCCGCGCTCGGCCTCCAGGCTCACCTTGGCCTCGGACCGGGGAGGTTCGTGACCCGGATCGCCGCTGGTCGAACCGCGCTGGGAACCGTCAGCGTGATTGGAGACGATGAGGCAGCGTCGTACCTGGCGCCCCTACCGCTTGCGCTCCTGCCGCTGTCTCCCTCCACGGTCGAACGCTTGGGCCTGCTGGGGATCGCGACCATTGGCCAGTTCGCCGCGTTGCCGGCGCTCTCTCTGCAGCGGCGCTTTGGCCGCGAGACGGTCCTCGCCCATCGCCTGGCGAAGGGGGAGGACGACACGCCGATCTCTCCCCGCCAGGACCCGCCGGCCATAGCGTTGCGACACAGCTTTGAGCAGCCGATCGAGGATCGTACCACCCTGGATGCGGCAGCCGGGGCGCTCCTGGAGCAACTGTGCCGGCAGTTGGGGGAGACAGCGCAAGTCTGCCGCTCTCTCCGGCTGCAGGCCATCCAGGAGGATGATCGGGTGGTTGAACGGCGCGCCGCTCTACGGCGGGAGAGCAACGATCCCGCCGCCATGCTCCCGGTGCTCCACTCTCTGACGCACGGCCTGGCGCCGGACCGGCCAGTGGCGGCCATCCGGCTCCAGCTGGAGGCGCTGAGGCCGCTGCACCTCGCCCAGGGCACGCTGCTTGAGGAAGCGCCGGCCGAGCGACAGGAGAGGGTGCGGAGCGCACTCACGGAGGTGGCCCGACGGTATCGGGGCCGGCTACGGCGCGTGGCCCCGAGCCTGACGCCCCACAGTCTTCTCGAGGAGCGACGCCTGCTCCTCCTCCCCTACCATTCCGACGATCCCGCGGCCCCAGCGATGTTCGATGCGCAGCCGGCTATCCGCCCCCAGCCCATCCACCTCAACCGGCGAGGAGGGCGGTGGTACGCCACGGCGCCGGGCTGGCAGGACGAGATCGTGGCGCTGCACGGCTGCTGGGAGGCCGATGAGTGGTGGCCAGAGGAGACGCGGCGGACGTACTATCGCGTGCGCACCCGGAGCGGCATAATCGCGGTCCTGGCCGCGGATCGCCGGCAGCGGCGCTGGTTCCTGGTGGAGCGGGTAGATTGAGTCTGCCGGTCCCGCTCCATGTCCATAGTCACTTCTCCCTGCTGCGTGGCGCATCCAGCGTCGAAGCGCTGGTGACCCGAGCGGCTGAGCTAGGGTACCAGTCCCTGGCCCTGACCGATCGCGACGCCCTCTATGGCGCGATCCAGTTCAGCACGGCCTGCCGGGCGGCCAGTTTGACGCCCATCATCGGCTCGGAGATCACCCTGGCCGCCGGCCACCACCTGACCCTTCTGGCCGAAAACGAGGCTGGCTACGCTAATCTCTGCCGTCTGCTGACCACCGCCCATCACGGCCGGCCCAAAGGCGAGGCCGCGCTGCCCTTCGAGGCGCTGCCAGAGTATGCCGAGGGGCTCATCGCCCTTTCCGGGCCGCGCACCGGCGAGATCCCCTCCCTGCTGCTGGCGGGGCGACGAGCCGAGGCTATAGTCGCCGCCGACCGCTACCGTGCGGCCTTCGGGGATCGGTTCTACCTGGAGATTCAGAACCACCACCTCCCGGATGACGCCTGGCTCATGGCGGAGCTTGCCGCGCTGGGCGAATGCCGCAAGCTCCCAGTGGTGGCCACCACCGATATCCACTACGCCCGGCTCGAGCAGCGCATGCTGCAGGATATCTTGACCTGCATCCGCACCAAGACCACGATGGCCGTGCCCTCGGCTGAGAAGCTCCCAAACGGCCACTTTGGCATGAAGTCCCCGGATGAGCTTCGCCGGCTCTTCCGGCGCTACCCGGATGCTCTGGCCCGGACGGGGGAGCTGGCCGCACGCTGCGGTGTCTCTCTCGATTTCAGTGGCGCCCGCTTCCCGCAGCTCGACCTCCCCGCTGGCGAATCCCCCGATGCTGCCCTGCGTCGCCTCTGCTTCGAGGGAGCGCGCCGGCGCTACCGCCTCCTCGCCGAGCGGGTGGTGCGACAGCTGGAGCACGAGCTCGCGGTGGTTGGTCAGACCGGTCTGGCGGCATTCTTCCTGATCGCGGCCGATGTGGCCCGACGATTCAACGGTCGCTGCCGCGGTTCCGCCGCCGGCTCGCTGCTGGTCTACTGCCTGGGGATTAGCGCCGTTGATCCGCTCGACTACGGCATGTTGTTCGAGCGCTTCATCAACCCCGAACGCCCCACCATGCCGGATATTGATATTGATTTCTCAGAGTGGGATCGCGAGGCGGCCATCGCCTACATCTACCAGCGCTACGGCGCCGAGCACGCCGCCATGGTCTGCAACTATGTCCGCTACCGGGCGCGTCTGGCGATCCGCGACGTCGGCAAGGCGCTTGGCATGCCCGGCGACTTCATCGACCGCCTGGCCAAGTCGCTGGACCACCACGCCAGTGGGGCCGAGCTGGCCGGGCAGATCGCTGCCGTGGGGGAGCAAATGACTGATGAAGGTCAGCCCTGGCCACTCCTTACTCAGCTCTGTCAGGAGATCGACGACTGTCCCCGCCATCTCAGTGTCCATGTCGGTGGCATGCTCATCACCGGCCGTCCTTTGATCGAACTCTTCGCGCTCGAGCCGGCTCGCAAAGCGGGGATCGTCGTGGTTGGCGCTGATAAAGAGGATGTCGAGGACAGTGGCCTGGGGAAGCTGGATCTCCTCTGCCTCCGTGCCCTGTCGGTGATCCAGGAGGCTCAGGTGCTGGAGCGGACGCGGGGCGTCCCGCTCGCCCTGGAGGAGATCGACCTGGAGGAGCCGGCCATCTACCGCATGCTGACCGAGGCCGATACCATGGGGGTCTCGCAGGTGGAGAGCCGCGCCCAGATGCAGAGCGTGGTCCGTACCCGTCCCACCTGCTTCCGGGATCTGATCAATCAGTGCGCCATCATCCGGCCGGGTCCCATCGTCGCCGGGATGGTCCATCCCTACAATCGGCGGCGGCTGGGGTTGGAATCCGTTGAGTATCCCCACCCGCTCCTGGCGCCGATCTTGCGCGACACGTTGGGGATCTTCCTCTTTCAGGAACAGATCATCCTGGCCGTCATTGCGCTCACCGGTTGCTCGGCCGGGGAGGCCGACAAGTTCCGCCGAGCCATGGGATCGCACCGTTCCCGGGAGGCGATGGAGAAGCTCAAGCCCTGGTTCCTGGAGCGGACGCAAGCAAACGGCATCGAGCAGACCATCGCCGGTGAGGTGTTCCGGCAGGTTGCCGGCTTCGCGGAGTTCGGGTTCTGCCGCTCGCACAGCGCGGCCCTGGCGCGCATCGCCTACGAGGGTATGTATCTCAAGCGATATCACCCTGCAGCTTTCGCCGCCGCCCTGTTGAGCAATCAGCCGCTCGGCTTCTACCCGGTCGAGGTCCTGGTCTGGGATGCCCGGCGCCACGGCGTCCGCTTTCTGCCTGTCGACATCGATCAGAGCGGGGCGCGCTGCACGCTTGAGGGGGATCCACCCATGGTCCGGCTGGGCTTCGAGCAGGTGCGCGGGGTGGGACATGAGCGGGCCAGGCAGATCGTGGCCGAGCGAGAGGTGGGAGGGGCGTACCGGTCCCTGCGCGACTTCCTCGATCGGGTCGGCCTGAGCGGGAAGTCGGTTGAGGGTTTGATCCTGACCGGGGCCTTCGACCGGCTGGAAGGCTCACGTCCCGAGCAGCTCTGGGAGCTGTATGGGCATCGCGTCCGTGGACCCCAGAGCGAGCTGGGGCTCGTCGAACCGGAGCCGCGGGTGGCGTTTCCCCAGCGCTCCGACCACGAGCAAACGCTGCTGGATCATCATCTGTTGGGCTTCAGCGTGCGTTTCCACCTGGTCGAACAGTATCGCCGCCGATTGCGTTCCCTGGGCGTCGTCGCCAGCCATCAACTCGCCGCTTGGCCGGTGGAGCGGGAGGTTCGCGTCGGCGGCCTGGTGGTCTGCCGTCAGCGACCACGCACGGCCAAGGGGTATCTGTTCCTCACCCTGGAGGATGAGCGCGGGCTCATGAACATCATCGTCCGCCCCCAGGTCTATGATCAGTACCGGGACACCCTCCGGCAGCATCCGCTCCTGGCCGTCGCCGGCCGGCTACAGCGAGCGTTCGGGACGGTAAACGTGCTGGCCGAGCGGGTGCTTGCGCTTGACCCGGCGATCCCCGATGGCGCCAGGGATGCAACCACGGCGCCTGTCGCCGCCGCTATCCGATCTCATGATTTCCATTGATGGTCCCATATCTTGTGTACGCTACGAGTGAGGGAGAGGCACAAGGAGTTATCGTACGTGGAGCTTGATACCCTGTATCCCCATTGCATCCATTACGTCACCTACCCGGATGCAGCGCCCATACCAGGCGCTGCGACTCGCAACGGTCAAGCCGTTTTACAATCCGTGGTCGATTGCGGAGATGCTCTCAAGGTCTTACGCGATCTTCCCGACGCCTCTTTTCGTACCGCGATCACTTCTCCGCCATATTGGTCCCTTCGGGATTATTCCGTAACCGACCAACTAGGGCTAGAAAATGATCCAGACGACTACGTCGCTTCGCTGGTGTGCATCTTCGATGAAGTGCAAAGAGTGCTCACTGAGGACGGCTCGCTCTGGCTGAACATTGGGGATTCGTACACATCCGGTGGGCGAACCTGGCGAGCGCCTGACAAGAAGAATCCGGTGCGAGCAATGAACAGCCGACCACCGACTCCAGAAGGGCTCAAGCCAAAGGAGCTTGTGGGCATCCCCTGGAAGCTGGCTTTTGCCTTACAAGCCTCAGGTTGGTACTTACGCTCGGACGTGATATGGCGCAAGCCTAACGCCATGCCGGAATCGGTGAAGGATCGTCCAACGCGCTCCCATGAATATGTCTTCCTCTTGACCAAAGCTGAGCAGTACTTTTATGACACGCTGGCGGTGCGAGAGCAGAACGGCCGCAACGTCCGGAGTGTGTGGGATATCTACACCGAAGCCTTACAAGATGTTCATTTTGCGACCTTCCCCACGAAGTTGGTTGACCAATGTATGCTCTTAACATCGAAGCCGGGTGACGCGGTACTTGATCCATTTTTCGGCTCCGGGACCGTGGGAGTAGTGGCAATTCAGAATCAGCGTTCTTTCTTGGGGATTGAATTAAACCCTGCATATGTCAACGTGGCAAAGCGGCGAATTGGGAAGGCCCATACCATCTTTCAGCAGATTGAGGAAGTTGGTTAAGTCGTTCCAACCGCTGCCAGCGAATAAAGCGATCGATCTTTACAACGCGCTGGTGGTCGCTCGCCGATTGCAACTGCATCCCGCTCTGGCGACCGTTGTACGTGAGATTGGCGTCACGATCATCGATACAGAGCTTCACCGACTGGTACCGCCTGAGGCGCTGAACCATGTTGGAGCGCTGGGATTGCGGGGAGAGCTCGTCTTTCCGGTCCCTTCCGTCCTTCTCCACCGTCCGCCATTACTCGGGTACTACCGAATGCTCCTGAGTCTGTCAAAGAAGGAATTTGGGCAGGTCTTGGGTTACTCGCGGTGGCTGGGAGCTGAGCAACGAGGCGAGATTCCAGAGCGGTTCGCGCCAGACTTGGAGGAGTTGTGCGCCGTGTTCATTGCTCCGCTTGTGCAGCTTGTCTACGCCATGCGTGAATTTGGCGAGCGCGATTTGAGCGATCTTGCTTTACTGACGCTCGGACCAAGCTTGCAAGGTGGGAGAAACAATGTCATAGGCTCTCGCGCGTCGAAGCTGGTGTTTGACGCGGTAAAAAGCCTGGTGATTCCATGGGTAATCTTCGAGCGTGACTATCAGCTTATCCGTTTCGAGATACCCAAGGGACTGCAGTTCGAGCTTGTGGCCTCAAGCGATCCGGACCTACGGGTAGACGCAATCGAAGGAAGTAGTACTGCCCCGCTACTGACAATCGAGATCAAGGGTGGGGGCGATACGTCTAACCTGCACAATCGAGCCGGTGAAGCTGAGAAATCCCAAATTAAAGCACGGCAAGCGGGCTACGAGCACCGGTGGACTGTCATTCGGATGGGTGGCAGCGAACGCACCCGAGTGGAGGCCGAAACTCCTTCCTCAACCCTGGTGTTTGAAGCTCAACAAATCATGGATCAATCCGGCGCCGACTGGGAACGGTTTGTGGCTGGGTTTCATGCACTCATAGGAGCGTAAGGTTTGCCTTTACTCAGCAATCGTGACCGTACGCCACCTCGTTGGCCGATCTCAGCCGATCAGCCCTTCGCGCTTCTCCTCCTCGTAGAGGCGCTCCACGACGAACTCCTTGAGCTGCGTCTGATACCCCTTGTGGCGGCGGTGCGCCAGTGCCTTCATCCGCTGCAGGGTTGAGTCGTCGAAGCGAACCGCAACCGATCTTGTGCGCGGCCGCAGTGGGGGCAGGTCCTCCTCAGGGGTGGCGGGGAGCGCGGTCCACAGCGTGTCGCTGAGAGCGTGCGTCTGCCAATATGCGGCTTCCTCCCGCTCCGAGTTGAACCGAGGGACCTCCTCTAGGCTGCTAATCGTCGTCATCGGCTCCGTGGTCGTGCTCTTGGACATGGTTCACTTCCTTTGGGCGAGAGCGAGAGCCCACGAGGAAGGCGACGGCCTGGTGGGGGTGCTGGCTGTGACGAAGGCGAACCAGCCAGCCGCCGTGGTCGATGTCCAGTGGATTTCCTACCGCCGGACGGGTAGGCGCACGGGAATACCATATCGAGCGAAAACAGCGAGACCGGGGGCGCCGACGCGACAGATCAGGGATGTGTACGGGCCGGGAATGCTGTCGAAGACAAAGAGGGCAGGGGCGGTTCCGTACGCTGGAGAAAACCGTGCAAATTGATCGGCTTGGGTGGGATGAACGGCTGCAAGCGGCTTATGGTGCTGCATGTATCGCATCCAGTGAAGCCCCCAGAACATTGCGACCCGCAAGGATGGACGACCCGTCAGCCTGGTATGGATGAGCGACGATGATTCATGAGCGGCGACCATGATCGTCGCGTTGTCGCCCCAATTGCTCACCACCACTGGCTTCACCAGCGGCGCTCCGTAGACCATCATGATCGGGGGTGCCGCGGCGAGAGCAGGGCTGGTGCTGGTAGCGAGTGCGGCCAGGAGGAGCATCCCAAGCAGGATTACACGACGGACGGATTTCCACATGGCAGCTTCCTTTCCTGAGCACTGCGGTCAAGCTCTATACGCTGATTCTACCCCGCTGGACGCCGGTCGGTTCCCTGCTGGGATGGTCCTTGCGGTAACCCGTCACACCGGTGACGACGCGCACGGGTTTGACAAGGGTCAATCGAACACTTATTATGAGTGTAGAGATGACACTCCACATGCAACAGAGCAGTTTCGAGCGCGGCGAGCCCGGCGTCGACATTCTGGTTCGACTCAGTGTCGACCCAGTGCTGTTTACCTTTGTCGGTGAGGCGCTCCATGTCTTGCTGCGCCGCCGCACCTGGCAGCCCTTCATCGGTGTGTGGTCTCTGCCGGGAGGGATTAACGCCGCGGGCGAGCAGCTCAAAGAGACGATGTTGCGGGAATTGCAGCGAATCGGCCTGGGCGATATCTGGGTCGAGCAACTCAAGACCTTCGACCGTCCGCCGCAGTATGTAGACGGCACGCTGACCGTGCCGGGCCGGGACCCGCGTGGCCGGGTGATCTCGGTGGCATACGTGGGGCTGGTATCGCCGGATCGAGCGCTCTTGCCCCCAGATGCGACCGGACTCGCCTGGTTGCCGGTCGATGATCTGCCCGAGTTGGCCTTCGATCATGTCGAGATTGTCCAGTACGCGCTCTGGCGGCTGCGGAACAAGATTCTGTATTCTTCTGTCGCCTTTCAGCTTCTACCGCCCGAGTTCACGCTGACCCAGCTACAAAAGGCGTATGAGCTGGTCTTGGGCGAGCAGCTGGACAAGCGAAACTTTCGACGCAAGGTGCTCGACGCCGGCGTGGTGGTTGAAACGGGCCATTGCACGCAGCAGGGCACGCGCCGGCCGGCCAGGCTCTACCGCTTTGATGATCGCGAGTTCGAATTCCGGTAACTTCTTTCCTCGACCGAACAGTACGCGGTAGAGGCCGCAAAGGACATCACCATGACTGACAATTCCACCTGCACCACCGAGCGCCCAACCGCTGATCCGGTCTCGGCATTTACTTCGCTCGCCGGGCTTGGCCCGCAGACTGTGGGCGCCTACGGACCCGGCGCCAGTTTCGCGGTTCTGCCGCCGCGTCGGGCTGGCATGGGTCGCCAGGAGCCGCTCCCCGCTGAGTACCGCACGCTGCCGGACGATGAGTTGGATCGGCGTATTGGTCAGGCTCGAGCGCATCTGGGTGATCGGCTGGTGATTCTGGGGCATCACTACCAGCGTGATGAAATTATCCGATTCGCCGACTTCCGGGGAGATTCCTTCAAGCTCTCGCAGTTGGCGGCCGAGCGCCATGATGCCGAGTACATCGTCTTTTGCGGCGTGCATTTTATGGCCGAGAGCGCCGATATTCTCAGTGCTCCGCACCAGCAGGTGATTCTGCCCAATCTCACAGCCGGCTGCTCGATGGCCGATATGGCCAACCTGGAGGACGTTGAGGAGTGCTGGGACACTCTTGCTGAGGTGTGCGGAGACCGGACCATTCCTGTTACGTACATGAATTCGGCGGCCGATCTCAAGGCGTTCTGCGGCGAGAACGGCGGCATTGTCTGCACTTCCTCAAACGCTCCCGCGCTGGTCCGGTGGGCTATGGCGCGCGGGCAGCGCGTTCTCTTCTTCCCGGACGAACATCTGGGGCGGAATACGGCCTACCGGCTCGGCATTGGTCCCGAGGTGGTCTGGAACCCTCGCCTGCCGCTGGGGGGCAACACGGTCGAGGCCTTGCGTGCCGCCAAAATCGTTCTCTGGAAGGGCTTCTGCTCGGTCCATGATCGCTTCACCACCGCGCAGATCGCGCAGGCTCGAGTGGACTACCCGGATGTCAGGGTAATAGTCCATCCGGAGTGTCGCCGTGAAGTGGTGGCAGCGGCCGATCTGGACGGCTCGACCGAGGTGATCATTCAGGCCATCGAGGCGGCGCCGCCGGGTACCACGTGGGCCGTGGGAACGGAAGTGAACCTGGTGCGACGTCTGGCCGCTGAACATCCCGATAAGCAGATATTCTGTCTGGACCCGATCGTGTGCCCCTGTTCCACCATGTACCGCATCCATCCCGCCTATCTCTGCTGGGTTCTGGAGAACTTGGTTGAAGGACGGGTGGTGAATCAAGTCTCGGTGGATCCGCGCACTCGCTACTGGTCGCAGGTTGCGCTGGAGCGAATGCTCGAGCTGGGTAATTAAGGTACTGTGATGGATACCAGCTATGACCTGATCGTCGTCGGGAGCGGCATTGCCGGTTTGTATGCCGCCCTCCTGGCCGCCCCCCACCGTCGGGTGCTGTTGGTGACCAAGGGTGCGCTGGAGGAAAGCAATACGCGCTATGCGCAGGGCGGCATCGCCGTGGCTCTGGCCCCCGATGATTCCCCTGAACTGCATCTACGCGATACCATTGCCGCCGGAGACGGTCTGTGCGACGCTCGGCAGGTCGCCATTCTCACCCAAGAAGCGCCCGGCTGCATCCTCGATCTGTTGCAGCGAGGCGTGCCTTTTGACCGCGAGGGAGGCGAATTGGCCTGGACCCGGGAGGCGGCACATACCCTGCCGCGTGTGTTGCACGCCGGCGGCGACGCGACCGGAGCCAGCGTCGAACGCACGCTGGCTCTGGCGGTGCGCGCCGCGGGTGTGATCGTGCAGGAGCATGCGCTCTGCACGGCGCTGTTGCAGTCGGGCAGTCGGGTCCACGGAGTAGCGCTTTTACTGGACGATGGCACGATCAGCGAAGTGGGAGCCGGCCAGGTGCTGCTGGCTACCGGCGGCGCGGGACAGTTATTTGCCCGGACCACGAATCCAGCCGTCGCCACCGGGGATGGCCTGGCCATTGCCTTTCGTGCCGGCGCGGAACTGACGGACCTCGAGTTTATGCAGTTTCACCCGACTGCGCTGGTGCTGCCGGGCGCGCCGTCCTTTCTCATTTCCGAGGCGATGCGTGGTGAAGGCGGCGTGCTACGCGACCACTCGGGCCGTGCCTTCATGGCCGACTATCACCCGGATCGTGAGTTGGCGCCGCGCGACGTCGTGGCGCGGGCCATTCAGACGCAGATGCAGCGCAGCGGAGAGCCCCACGCCTGGCTGGACATGACCCACCTTGAGGAGGAGCGCATTAACCGACGCTTTCCCAGCATCGTCCGCTTCTGCCGTGCGAAAGGGATCGACCCGGTGCGGCAGCCGATCCCGGTGGCGCCGGCGGCACATTACTGGATGGGGGGGATTCGGACCGATAGCTTGGGGCGGACGAGTTTGCCAGGTCTGATGGCCTGCGGCGAGGTGGCCTGCACGGGCGTGCATGGCGCAAACCGCCTCGCCAGCAACTCTCTGCTGGAGGGGCTGGTCTTCGCCCGACGAGCCGTGCAGTGCCTACTCGGCATGGATACCGACGAGAACAGCCTGTCACGCTCTGGCTCGTGGCTGCCGTCCTGGTCGTTCGCAGAGCGATCCATCGGTCAGAGCGTTCCGGAACCGACTCGGACAGCTCTCGCCGCGACCATGTGGACGCAGGCCGGTGTGGTGCGCTCCGCCCAGTCACTGCAGGCCGCCAGGGAAGCCATCGCACAGATGGCTGAGGTGGTGGCCCCGACGCCATCGTCGAGCGTGCTACGCTTCCCGACGCGGGCGGCGTACGAGGCAGCGAATCTTGCGCTCCTGGGTAGTTTATTGGTCGAAGCCGCGCTGGTACGCGAGGAGAGTCGCGGCGCCCATTTCCGCACTGACTTTCCCCACCGCGAACCGTCCTGGCAGGGCCATATCGTCCTGTCGCGCGACGGCTGCTGGCGTGCGCCACTGGAGCATCCGGCGGAGCGACTGAGCGCCGCGATCAATGGATAACCATGATGCGGGGGCAATGGTATCGGGACCGCGGGTTCTTTCCATTGTGCGACGGGCTCTCGACGAGGATCTCCCCTGGGGAGACATAACAACCGAAGCATTGGTGCCGGCGAAGGCACAATCGAGTGGCCGCTTTATCTTTAAAGATGATGGCGTGGTCTGCGGACTTGCCGTGGTGGCCGCGGTGTTTCGCGAACTGGACCCGTCGCTCGTGTTCCGCGCCCGAGTCCAGGATGGACAGCAGGTCGTAGCTGGCGACGTGGTCGCTGAAGTGCGGGGGCGCACTCGACCAATTTTGACGGGGGAGCGCACGGCTTTAAACCTGCTGCAGCGGATGAGCGGCATTGCTACTGAAACCGCTCGCTATGTGGCGGCGGTGTTGGGCAGCGGGGCCACTATTGTCGATACGCGGAAGACGGCGCCGGGGTTGCGGGTCCTGGACAAGTACGCGGTGCGGTGCGGGGGTGGCTCAAATCATCGCTTCTGCCTGAGCGACGGCGTGCTGGTCAAGGACAATCATCTGGCGGCGTTGGGAGAGCGATCCGGGGAGGCGTTCGCCTCCGCTCTCCAGGCGGCTCGCGCTTCGATGCCCCATACCACCAGGCTGGAGGTCGAGGTCGATCGACTGGACCAAATCCCGTTTGCCCTGGCCGGCGGCGCCGACATCATTCTGCTGGACAATATGGGCCCGGAGCAGCTTCGCCAGGCGGTCGAGTTGATCGCCGGTCGCGCGCTTACCGAGGCTTCCGGTGGTGTCACACTCGAGTCGGTCGCTGCGATTGCACGCAGCGGGGTGGATCTGATCTCGGTCGGCGCCTTGACGCACTCCGTCAAGGCGATGGACGTGGGCCTCGATCTCGGGGCCGCGACGTGATAGACAGTATGGCATCCGCCTCTATAGCAGATAGTATGGCGCCCGTCTATCTGGATCACGCCGCCACCACTCCCACGCGGCCTGAAGTCCTGGAGGCCATGTGGCCGTTTTTTGCCTCCGCGTATGCCAATCCGTCGAGCGTCTACAGCGCCGCTGCCGGACCACGAGAGGCGGTGGAACGGGCCCACGCCATGGTGGCGCAGGTGCTGGGTTGTCGGCCTGGAGAGGTGGTCTTTACCGGTGGCGGAACAGAGGCAGACAATCTGGCCGTGTTGGGCACGGCACGAGCGCTGAGGTCTCGCGGCAATCACGTCATTACGACGCGGATCGAGCATGATGCGGTGCTTCGGCCCTGCCGTCAGCTGGAGACCGAGGGCTTTCGCGTCACCTATCTGCCGGTGAGCGGGGATGGTTCGATCGATCTAGACGATCTAGCCCGCGCCCTGGCACCCGATACCGTGCTGGTGTCTATCATGCTCGCCAACAATGAGATCGGTACGATTCAACCCATAACGGAGATTGGCAAATTGGTGCGAGGCCGAGGAATTCTGCTGCATACCGACGCAATTCAGGGCGCCGGCACGCTTCCACTGGACGTGCAGCGCCTGGGTGTCGACCTACTGAGCCTTTCGGCCCACAAGATATACGGGCCAAAGGGTGTGGGCGCACTGTACGTGCGCCGTGGTACCCCTCTGCTGCCGCTTATCCATGGTGGTGGACAGGAGCGCGACCGCCGCTCCGGTACCGAAAATGTGCCGGGCATGGTGGGTATGGCGGTGGCGCTCGCGCTGGCCGCCGAAGAGCGAGGCGCCGAAGCGAAACGGCTGGCCGTGTTACGCGATCGCTTGATCGACGGCGTGCTGGAGGCAGTGCCGGGGGCCCATCTTACCGGAGACCGAACCCGCCGGCTGCCCGGCCACGCCAGCTTTTTTCTGGATGGCAGTACGGGCGAATCCGCACTGGTCAATCTCGACGTGGCCGGCGTGTCGTGCTCCAGCGGCTCCGCCTGTCAGGCTGGTTCGACCGACCCGTCGCACGTGTTGACCGCCCTCGGGCTATCGCCCCAGCAGGCGAAGAACGGCTTGCGCATGACCCTGGGGCGGGAGAACACCGAGGCCGAGGTGGAGTATGTGTTGAGTATCCTGCCGCGTATGGTGCGCGACCTGCAGGACATCCCGGCTCGATCATGAGCCGGCGTGGAGAAAACCGCATCGTCGCCGTTACCGGCGCATCACGTGGTATTGGGCGGGCCAGCGCCGGCTATCTGGCCCAGGCGGGGTACCGGGTGTTCGCGCTGGCTCGGTCGGAGGAGGACCTGCGGGTGTTGTCGGCCGAGGCCGCGCGGCGTGGTCAGCGGATCGAACCGATACGGCTCGATATCGCGGATGACGAGTCACGGCGGTGTGCCATCGCGACAATTATGCAGGTAACCGACGGCTACGGATTGGATGCGTTGGTGAACAACGCCGGTTTCGGCCAGTTTGGGCCATTGGAGGAAATACCCACCGAGAAATTCCGGCAGCAGCTGGAGGTCAACGTGGTTGGGTTGCTGGCCATGACCCAGCCATTTTTGCCGGCCATGCGCGCCCGTCAACGTGGCACGGTGGTCAACATCAGTTCGGCGGCGGGACGCGTGGCAACGCCCTTCATGGGCGCCTACAACGCGTCCAAGTTTGCCGTAGAAGGGTTGAGCGATGCGCTACGGCTGGAGTTGAGCCCCTTTGGCGTCCGGGTGGTGCTCATTGCCCCAGGACCCATCCGATCCTCGTTCGGCGAGGCTGCCGATGCGCTGAGCCAGGAAGACCCGATGTCGCCGTATGCTCCCTTCATCGAGCGTTGGCGACAGATGCGCCGAACGACGGACCGATTTGAACGCTCCGCCGAGACCGTGGGGCGGGTGGTGGTGCGAGCCATCGCCGCGGAGCGGCCCCGGCCCCGGTATACCATCACCATACCGGCCCGCATGGGGGCGGTGACGCGGCGTCTGGTTCCCGATGTCGTCAGCGATTGGATACTGCGCCGGGCTCTTGGATTGGGCGAGTAATTGGTTGCGCCTATCCGGGCTCTGTGCGTATACTTCGGGAGCCAAATCGGACCGGTAGCTTCGCCGGTTCCCCACCTCCCACTTCTCAATCGAGGCGCGCGTGCACTTTATTAGCGGTGACTACCTCGTCGGCACGCCGACTACTAATCCATCCACCTTTTTTTTAGCGTTGACTATTGGCTTTGGTGTCCTGTTTATGGTCTCGGCCCTGGTCTACTGGCGCCGGGCCAAACTGGTGCGCGAGAATACGGTGAAACGACGGTTCGTCCGTCGCCTGGCTGAAGCCGGTCTGTGGACCGGCGGCATTGGTCTCTTTCTGGCCGCCATGCGCTATCTGCAGGTCGATTACCTGGCGTGGCCGCTCTGGATGTACCTGTTGCTGTGTAGCATGATCGCGATCGTGGCATACTTCGTGTACGATGCGAGCGAGCGCTATCCCTTGGCCGTCTGGCGCTTGCAGGAAAGTCATCTGGAGCGGCGCTATCGGCCCATGGCCAAGCCTCGTGGTGAGCCACAGCGACCGCGGCCCAAGAACCGCGGCAAGCGGCGCAAGTAGGACTCGGGTGCAAATCCTGGTCACCGGCGGAGCCGGCTACATTGGCAGTTTCACGACTCGTGCCTTACAGCAGGCCGGGCATGAGGTCGTGGTCTACGATAATCTCTGCTTCGGCCATCGTGAGGCGATCGAGGCAGAACTGGTGGTGGGAGACCTGGCTGATACCGCGCGGCTCGACGCCTGTATTGCAACGCATGGATTCGATGCCGTGATCCATTTTGCGGCCTTTATCGAGGCGGGTGAGTCGATGGAAAATGCCGGTAAGTTCTTTGCGAACAACACGGCAAACGCCATCAATGTGTTGAACGCCGCGGCCCGCTACGACATCAAACGGTTCGTATTTTCTTCCACGGCGGGCGTGTACGGCAACCCGACTCGCGTGCCGGTCAAAGAGTCCGATCCCACCGTTCCCATCAACGTCTATGCCGAGTCGAAACTTCTGGTGGAGTGCATGCTGCCCTGGTATGAGCTGGTTCACGGCATTCGTAGCGTGGCCTTACGCTACTTCAACGCGGCCGGCGCCGCGCTGGATGGGGCGTCCGGCCAGGACCACAGCCCTGCAACACACCTGATATCCGTGGCGATCCAATCCGCACTGGGCCAACGGGGCCGCTTTCCGCTCTTTGGTGATGACTATCCCACTCCGGATGGTACCTGTATACGCGACTACATCCACGTCCTGGACCTTGCCTCAGCCCACGTGGTGGCTCTCGACTACCTGGCCGGCGGCGGCGGCAACAATGTCTGGAATGTCGGTACCGGCCAGGGAAGCAGCAATTGGGACGTCATTCGCACGGTCAAGCGGCTCAGCGGCGTCGATTTTGCGGTCGATCTGGTACCGCGCCGCGCCGGTGATCCCGCCGAGTTGATTGCGGATGCGACCAAGCTGCAAGAGGAATTGGGCTGGCGCGCCGTGCACAGCGACCTCGACACGATCATTGGATCGGCCTGGTTCTGGCATAGCTCCCATCCCGAGGGGTACGCGACCCCGATTTTGAGTCGCTAAGCCTGCCTGATTCAGTTCGGCTGTCGCTGATTTGAGTGGGATGCCGGGGCTATTCCCTCCATGGGAGGGGAGCCCTGTTGTATAATCCGCCTGCATGTCTGTTCTTGTGGCGTCTCCCGCGCCCGATCTCGACGATTTTCCCGCGCCTCCTCTGCGCCGGCGTACGGTCCGGCGCCGGCGTGCGCGGCCGCTGGTGCTGGCCTCGCTTGCACTGCTGCTCCTGTTCTTTGTAGCCGGCGGTATTCTGCTCTTTTGTCCACCAGTGCTTGGGGCCATGAGCGCCCTGGTTCTAAAACCACAGCCGGGAGTCATTGCCTGGAACGGCCGCGATCGGATTACCGTGGTGGCTATGGGGCTGACCCAGCGAACGACCGAGCCGGCGCGTACCGACACGCTCCTGGCCATGGATATCGACCCGGCGCACCATCACATCAATATGCTGTCTGTGCCGCGCGACCTGTGGGTGAATATTCCGGGCTATGGTCAGGGCAAGCTGGCCATCGCCTATGAAGTCGGTGGGCCAAAGCTCGCTGCCTATACGCTGGAGCGCGAGCTTGGCGTCCCGGTCGATTACACCGTGGCGATGACCTTCCGGGGCTTTACCAAGTTGATCGACGCCATGGGCGGGGTGGATGTCAAGGTGCCGCAGGAATTGCAGGATCCGACCTATCCGTGCCTGGTCGGGTATGACTACTGTCCAATCGACATCAAGGCCGGCCAGCAGCACATGGATGGCGCCACGGCACTGGAGTTCGTTCGCGAGCGGCATGCGTTTGCTCAACAGGATTTAGCTCGAGTGCAAGATCAGCAGGCTTTTTCCGATGCGGCGAAGCACACTCTTATTTCTCCGGTCACCTGGACCCGCTATCCCGCCATCTTGAGAACGCTGCAAGATAGTCTCATCACCAATGTGCCGTTCAACGACCTGCCTGAAATGGGGGCGCAGTTTGCCCTGTCCTCCCTCGGCGGCGTCCAGCATTCGTACATCAACGTGGCGAACGGAATGGTGCAGACCGGCTGGAGCAACGACGGTCAATCGATCCTCACGCCGACCAGCCCCACGGTGATACCGAATCTGGTGCACCAACTGTTTTCCGATCCGGCCCTGACTCAGGAGAACGCCTCGGTTGCCGTCCTTAACGGCACAGGTAGCGCGGGAGTGGCGAGCGACGTGCAAAATACCTTGCGCACTCTGGGCTTTCAGGTCACTGCGACCGGCAACGCAGACCAGGCGACCTACCGGCAGTGTGAGGTCATTGTGAACCCGGCCGCGGGCGGTCATGTCGATTACTCGGCGCGGCGGCTGCAGCGCATCCTGAACGCGACGCTCACTACACAGTCCATGCCGGGCCAGGCCGCCCAAATTGTGGTCGTGGTCGGCAGCGATCTACCGGCATCGGGGGGGCCGTAGCTGTACGGTGGTTCGATCGTGCTATCCTCCGGCCGGGAGTTCGACCACGATCTTGGTGCCGCGGCCTAGCTTGCTATCGACCTTGATGTTGCCCTGGTGGGCGTCGACGATCCAGTGAGCAATGGCCAGACCGAGTCCGGTGCCCCCGCTCTCGTGTTCGCGGGATCGGTCCACGCGGTAGAAGCGCTCGAAGATGTGTACTAGGTCTGCCTGGGGAATCCCGATACCGCTGTCGGCCACGGTGAGGTAGGCGCGGTTGTTCACCCGTGCCAGTGATAGGTCTACACGTCCTCCGGGATCGGTGTATTTGAGCGCGTTATCGAGCAAGATGAGCAGGAGCTGGCGAAGACGGACCTCATCGCCCTGCACCGTAATCGCGCCGTTCAAGGCGATATCACTGGCGATTCCGCGAGACTCGGCGATGAGGGAGAGGTCTTCGTGAACGCTGGCTACCAGCGTCCGGAAGTCGACGGGTTTGCTTTCGATCGAGATTGATTCAGAGTCGGCGCGCGCCAGTGTCAAGAGATCACCGATGAGACGGTTGAGATGATCCGTTTCACGAATGATCTCGTGGACCAACTCTGCGTCGGCGGAGCGTAGCGACGTCCCTCCTCGTTCCAGCATCTCGGCGTTGGCCCGCACCAGTGCCAGAGGCGTGCGTAGTTCGTGGGACGCATCGGCGGTAAACTGGCGTTGGCGGGCGAATGCTTGCCGGATGGGAACGAGCGCTCGGCCGGCTAGAAAAACACTGCCCAAGCCGGCCAGCAGAATGCCCAGTGCGCCGCCCAGAATAAGCAACAGCCGCAGCTCGCGCAGCGCGTCTTCTTCACCGCTGGCATCGTGGCTGATCTGGATCACGAATTGCGCGTTGGTGTGAGGAAAGCTTTCCGAGAAGGTCAGGGCGCGCACCGGCTCGTGCCGGAAACTCATGGTGCGGATGTCGTTGCCGTTGTTCAGTGCGCCGCGCACTGCGTCCTTGTTCAACGCTTTAAAGTCTTGGGGGAGACAGGGCGCTGGAAAGGGTGCGGGAGGACAATCGGTCGTGTAGTTCACCGTCCCATCGCTCGCCGCCACCACGATGCGATAGGGCGAATCGGCGAACGCGGGGTTTTGAATCATCTGCACCGCATCCCAGCCCTTCGCCTCCAGGTCAGTCTCGACCATGGCTTTCTCGGCGATGAGTTGTTGGTCTCCCTCGATGTAGATGCGGGTGGAGAAGAGCCCGTAAATGGCCCCTCCCAGGACGATCAGGAAGATGGTCATGATTGCCACGTTCCAGCCAACCATGCGCCAGCGAGCTTTGAGAAAGAGCGTGCGAAACATGCTCAGGCTTTCAGTGAGTAGCCGACGCCGCGAACGGTTCGGATCAGCGGTTCTGAGAAGTCGCGGTCGATCTTGTTGCGCAGATAGTGTACGTAAATATCGACGACATTACTGAAGGAGTCAAGATTATATCCCCAGACCTGATCGAGAATCTGGGTCCGCGTCATAACATACCCTGCATTGCGCATCAGATATTCAAGCAGTTGGAACTCTTTGGCGGTGAGTTCGATTGTTCGGCCGTCGCGTCGTGCCTCATGGCGCTGTAAATCAAGGACCAGATCGCCGCTGGTGAGTTCGATCTCAACCTGGGGCTGGATTTGCCGTCGGGCCAATGCTCTGACGCGTGCTATCAGCTCGGTGAACGAGAATGGTTTTACGAGATAATCGTCGGCCCCAGCCTCGAGACCGGCGACTCGGTCCTCCACGGTATCGCGTGCTGTGAGCATCAGAATGCGCACATCGCTGCCGGTAGATCGAAGACGGCGGCATATTTCCACGCCGTCAAGATGCGGTAGCATCAAGTCCAGCACCAGCAGGTCGTAACCGGTTGTTTCCGCCATGTCCAGTCCCTCGGCTCCGTCGTTGCTCACCTCGACCTTGTGACCTTCCTCCTGGAGTGCCCGACGAACCAGATTCGCTAACCGCCGTTCATCCTCGATGACCAGAATGTGCACGCACGTCCCTCCCAGCCCAGAATAGTACGCGCAGCCCGGACAGCCGCCTGGAAACGCCGGTTTGGAATCGACGCCGCGCTTGAATAGTGTCACGCCGTGAGGTACACTCGTGAGATAGTGGGGGAGTAGGTGGGGGATACACAGCCGGATGGCGAGGCGTCACTCCAGCAGACCGATCGTCTGCGGACTCTGAATGAGATCGGTCGCGTGGTCTCGTCCACGCTTGACCTCGGCAGCCTGTACGAAACCATCTATCAGCAGGTCAGTCGTGTCATGGACACGACGCATTTCTATATTGCGGCGCAGGCAGCGAAAAGTGGGGGCATTGAGTTCCCCTACCACCGCGAGGGCGGTGTCTTGATGCTCAACCAACAGCTCCCGAGTGTCGCCAGCGTGTCCACGATGGTGCTCGACCGGGGCACTCCACTCAGTTTTCGCAATCAGCAGGAGTATCAAGCGTTCGTTCGACAGAATGGCATGCCGGAACTATCGGTTGGCCGGGAGGATAGTGAGGCCAAGGTCTGGGTGCCGCTCAACACCGGTAACCGGACTGTCGGTGTACTTTCCGTCCAGAGCCCGCACCCCGATGCCTATTCCTCGGACGACGTGCAAACCCTGTCTGTCATCGCCTCACAGGCGGCAGTCGCGATAGAAAACGCGAGATTGTACGCCAGGAGCCAGGATAACGTGCACCAGATGCAGGCGCTGCTTCATGCTGCGCAGATGATCAACAGCTCACTTGACCTGCAGACTGTGCTGGACTCCATTCTCATCGGTATGCGCGCCGTCATGCCGTACTACTGGGCGGCGGTACTGCTTCCCGATTCCGCCCAGAAGCATCTCGATATAGTGGGGTCCATCGGTCCGTTGGCAGAGGAACGTTGGCGGGCTATCCACGTGCCGTACGGTCGAGGAGTGGCGGGAATAGTGTTCCAGACTGGTGAGCCATTGGCTGTTCACGACGTTTGCCAATTCCCCGACTATTATGCAGACGCGGGCCTTCCCGCCGTGCAATCCGCGATGGCGGTGCCGCTCAAGCGGGGTGCAGCCATAATTGGGGTGCTTGATGTGGAGCGTGAAGAGACCAATGCATTTTCGCTTGACGACATGCAGCTTTTGACGCTGTTTGCCAGCCAGGCGGCAATTGCCATCGAGAACGCGCGACTCTATGCCAGCCAACAAAACCGCGTGTCCGATCTGCAGACCATCCAGAGCATCGTGCAGCAGCTCACCCCCCTGCATGAGATTCCAGCCATCGCGACGCTCATCAATCAGGAATTGAAACGCCTCATCGATTTTCGCTCTTGCCGGCTGTTCTCCCTCGACGAGGAGAACGGCGTGCTGGTGCCGATTCATCTCGGCCTGGATGAGAGTGGTACCGGGGGCCTTCGCGCCGGCCAGGGGATCAGTGGCTGGATCGTGCAACACGGCAAGAGTGCGATTGTCTCGAATACGCTCGAGGATCCGCGTGGTCTGTACATACCCGGAACGCCTCGGCGCGAAGAATCGATGATGGGGGCGCCGTTGAACTATGAGGGGCGAGTGCGAGGCGTGATCACGCTCTCCAAGCTGGGGACCAACCAGTTCGATGAGAATGCGCTGCGCCTGCTGGAGATCATCGCGGCCCAGACCGCCATTGCCTTTG